>CAACVD010000554.1_pt1 | contig 18118 bp, 36 predicted proteins | sample 2381771 | NCBI WGS metagenome assembly CAACVD01 (sample SAMEA5211965, study PRJEB30684) | marine metagenome | biome: Marine; feature: Epipelagic; material: Water | collected 2015-10-15 | depth 15 m | reverse complement strand
AATCCCCTAGTGTTCCTCACTAAACGGCCTGCCCTACTTCGTGTAGGGTGGGCCTCCAAATTACAAAAGGAAATCAAAATGAAAGCGTTTTTACTCGTTACAATATTAATTGCCTGTGATCGCTGTAGCAAAGATGCAGATTCTGGAAAAGATTCTGCTGAACCTGCAGCGCCAGTCAAAGAAGACACCGCAAGTTAGGAGAAGCCATGCCAGCTAAGAAGAAGAAATCAACCGTAAATGCTGCTGGGAACTATACAAAGCCCACAATGCGAAAACGATTGTTTACTAAAATCAAGGCTGGCGGTAAAGGTGGCAAGCCTGGGCAGTGGTCTGCCCGTAAGGCCCAGATGCTTGCTAAGGAATACAAGAAAAAAGGTGGGGGATACAAGTGAAAAAATCACAAAAATCTCTCAAAGACTGGACCAAGCAAGATTGGGGCTACGTTTCAAAAGGCGATGAAAAAAAGCCTAGAGCGAAACGTGGAAGATACCTTCCCAAGAGCGTCCGTAAAAGTCTTACGCCAGCGCAAAAGGCTGCTGAAAACAAGAAGAAGAGAGCTGCTTCAAAGAAAGGCAAGCAACACGCAAGCTATGGGAAAGCAGTTCGAAAAAAGGTATCAAGACTTACTAGAGGAAGAAAATGAGCGATATAAATTTCTACAACGAAGCATCCGCTACAAAGCTTGGCTGGTCACCCGATTGGTTTGGCTGCGATGCTTTTGATGAGGAATTGCAACAAGCTATTAGAGAATTTCAAAGTCAAAATGGAACCACTGCTGATGGCATGTGTGGTCCAGCTACGTATCGTAGAAAGTACACTACTCGTGCTCAAGACATTAGCGAAATTCACGTAACCCCACCAGGAAAAGACTATATCATCCATTGTGGGAATGCTATATCGATCAACTGGTCAAAAGTCGTTCAGTGGACGGACGTTCACGGGATACGCGCTAATCATTATGCAGTGCGACAAAATCAACTTCGTCCGTTCAACATGTTTGTCAATCACTGGGATGTCACGCTTAGTGCCACGCACTGTCAACGGATCTTGAATAAGCGTGGCATATCTGTTCATTTTCTTATCGACAACGACGGCACAATTTATCAAACGATGGACACTCGCGATGTAGCTTGGCATGCTGGGAGCAAAAAGCTCAATGAATGTACCATCGGTGTTGAAATTTCGTGTGCGTATGATTTGAAGTATCAAAGCTGGTATGTCAAGAATGGTTTTGGGGAACGCCCGATCATTGAAGATGCGTATGTACATGGGCGCAAACTTGATCCGTTTCTTGGATTTTACCCCATTCAATTACAGGCTTTGAGAGCATTATGGGGTGCAATTCATAAGGCTACTGGCATCCCATTACAATGCCCATCATTTCACGGAAGTACAAGTACTCACGTAGAAGATTCTGCTAGGAATGGTAATTATCGCGGATTTGTTTCACATTACCATCTTACAGAGCGTAAAATTGATTGTGCTGGTTTGGACATCGATCATCAATTGAAGCTCTTGGGGGAATCGTGAGAAAATTCATCAATCAGTTTCGAGAAATTTTAGTTTATTCAGATAATCAAGCGTTAGAAATTACTGCAGCAGGTGGTGCAATTTTGCTCACCCCTTTACTCAGTACATATATGGTTAGTTGCCCAACTTGGTTTATTTGCTTTGGCATTATATTTGGATTTCTAATGTTACTTGCGATTGGCTGGAATACTCTTTGGGGTCGAATGATTGCAATGAGAATGCTGTGGGGATGGTACGCATGTATTATCGCTCTTGAACTAGTTGGTGGAAGTCATGACTTCAAAATACTACATGCCGTCTACTGGGAATTTTCAATATCCACCTATGTAGTGTGGAGAATTTCACGAGAATATTTGCATAGAGGAGTCCGACATGGATGATCAGAGCACTATAATTACAGTTGTTGTCACACTTGTCGGTGCTCTTAGCTCTGCTAAAGCGTGGGATTACTGGCAAAGTTCAGCAGATCGAAAGGCTAAAGCTAAACGTGCTGGTGAGGCTGAAACTCATCTGTATCGCGATGATTTGCGAGAAGAGGTCAAGCGACTGCGCGACGAGTTACGCGAAGTATATCGTAAGCGTGAAGAGGAAGTTCGCAAATTGCAAGATGAAATTGGACAGTTACGCGAGGATCTTGCTACAATGAGAACAAGAGTTGAATTTCTTGAGAAAGAGAATCAAGACTTGAAAACTAGGGAGCAATAATGGCACTGAAAACCAATGAGCAAAATACTCAATTTTCTGCAATGGCCACTCAAACTGGCGCGTCAAACACACCCGACAAAGATATTTTTGCAAGTGGCGCTGGCACTATTCGAGCTATGCTGTTGCAAAATACTGATGGATCAACCATTCATCATTTTCGAGTATATGATAGTCAAGAGCCAACAGTTGGAACTACAGAGCCAGTATTTGTTTTGCAATTAGGAACTAGTACAACAACTATAGTGTATTGTAATCCAGGTATTGTTTGCTCTACAGGAGTGAGCGTTGCTGCAGGTACAGGTTTGGGTAAAGCTGCAGGAACTGACACCGCTAGCACAGACTGTCCATACACGATTTTTGGAGCATAAAAATGGCATTAGTTCAAACCACAGTAAACGCTCAAATCGGTGGGCTTTTTCTTGAAGATGCAGCTGTAACCGCAACAAAAGTTACTCTTGGAACTAGTGGTACATTTGCTCTCCATCAAGTTCGAATAGTGAACACTGCAAATTCTCATAAAGTATTCTTGAAGCTTTATGTTTCCGACCCTACCGTTGGAACTACAAATCCAAGTTGTATTTTTCCTTGCGAAGCCAGTTCTACATCGGAGTACAGTTTTGATGGTGCTCCAAGTTTTTCAAATCTTTACTACGCTGCAACTCAAGAAGCTGGTACAGGTGGAACCACCGCGCCTAGTAATGCGATTACCGTTCAATTCATAATTACATCGAGCTAAACTAATGGCTGGACGAGGCATAAAGTGGGAACAGGTCTGCAACAACAGTCGAGATTATCTAGCCCAAGAGGGCAAGTTATCTTGGCTGCGCATGCATCCCCCTGTCCTCAAATGTGGTCCAGGTCTTAGCACAAAGCGTGGTTCGTTTCTCGCAGTACGAACGGGCAAGGGGCCACCAGATTGGATTGCTCAAGTCGATGGCCTAAGTGTGCTTGGCGACGACAAGGATAGCCGTAGTGGTCCTTGGGGAACGTGGAACCTAAAGAAGCACCAAGCAGATGCTTTCGAAGCTCACGAGCGTCAGGGAGGGCTTTCTGTGGTATTACTTAGAATGCCTGACAGAACAAGGTGGTGCATACCGTGGAAAATCCTAAAACCATACTGGACAAACAGAGCGAGGATAAATCGCGAAAAGTTAGACGAGATGGGGGCGCTCCCTTGGATAGCACACAAACCAGACCAACCGAGATACGATTGGTTAGAACCTTTGCTAGTTTGGAGGGAAGAATGTCTTGGCTCTATGGAATCTTGATTGGAATTGGAGTTGGTATTGGCGGTACGCTTGGTATCAATCACGCGCTAAAAAAACCAGAACCTCCACCACCACCAGTAATTGTTTCTGACCCAGAAGTCTCTATAAAGTTGACCGATTTAGACTTGGTCAAACCACTATGCACTCCCGAATTTATCAAAGAAAATGGTGATTTGATGTGTCGTGAAATGTGGTGTCTGATGCAAACTCGTGGACTGGATGCTAAAGTTAGTGAAACGATGTGTGAGAGCATTTCAAATCTAGCAAATACACTTATAATTGTAAAGACTTGCGAAGACGGTGAAGACTGTTTGCGTTTGTTCAGAGAGAGGAAATAATGGCTATTACAAAAGAAATCATCGTAAACTCAAGCACTCATGCACTGTTGCGATTTCATTGTGATTCTGGGAATGCAAACACAAATGTGTCAATGGCTGACTTGGGTGGCACAAACGGAACAAGCGTAATTGCTATTGAGCATATTCAATACAGTTTTGGTCCAGGGCAACCAGAGGCTGGGGCTACTCCAGTTTTGAAACCAGATGAGGTTTTAATACAGTTCTCTGATAATAGTTCTTCGCACCTCACTGTATATGAACTGTACGGAAGCGGTGAAATGGGTGGTGTTGGACGACGAGCGTCTTCTGACTTGGATGCTTCTGGCGGTAAGCTAAGTCTCCGCGTGACCTTTACTCAATATGCGCTCGGAACGTGTCTTATTTTAGTTCGTAAAATATCAGGATTCTAATGGCCAATAAGTTTCGCAAGAGCTTTGATAAGAAGCGTATGAGTTGTAATAAGTCTCGCCCTCTTAGGAAGGGTGAGTCTGGCTATGGCAAAAAGAAACGTGTGGTCAAGGCTTGCGAAGGTGGCAAAGAGAAGATCGTAAAGTTTGGTGCGGTTGGCTACAAACACAACTACTCAGATTCCGCGAAGAAAAGCTTCCGCGCGAGACACAAATGTGGGCAGAAGAAAAGCAAACTAGGCGCACAATACTGGGCTTGCAAAGACCTTTGGCCACGAGGTAAGAAAACCACAAGCCCCAAGGCTAAAAAAGGAGCTTACAGAAGATGAAAAAAGCAAATGGAACCAATAAAAAGCTCAAGAAGATTTCAAAAGAACTCAAGGCTGCTTCGCGAAAACACAAAGGTCAAGCAAAACGAATCGACAAGCTTGTCAAAAAATCACCACCACGTAAAACAGGACGCAAGAAATGAGAAAACTTCCAAAGCGCGGAGAACGCACAGCAAGTGCTAAAAAAGCAAAAAGCTTGACCCCTAAGCAGAAAAAAATTGCAAGAGCAGCAAAGCCACGCAAGAAGATTACTGGCGCTGACTTTACTGCTTTGCGTAAGAGAAAGACTATGAAACGAGGACGTAACAAATGATTATCGAAACGTGCCCAGTTTGCGACTGCAACCCTTGCGACTGCAACGATCAATAGATGCTATTTATTGTGTTCTGTAATGCTTGTGTTGTTCTTTTGATTCTGAAGAACATTTTCGTAGCATGAATCAATAAGCGCTCGAACAGCGCTGTAATTTACTTTGCGCTCTAGCATCCAAAGAACCTTATCGAACACTCCGCGAAACTGGTACTTATACTCTAGTTCCGCAGCTTGTTTGATAAGCTTTGCATCGTATGGGCATAGATTGGGAAACATTGAAATGTGCATAACCTCTCCTACAATCTGGTTGCAAAGTCATGGTATTCATGATCTTGCCAAGAGAATGTGGTTTCGCCAATCAAAGGAAGACTTGAACTGCCTAGCGATGCAATTGCTGCCATCTGGCTGTATAGAAGCGCTAGAGAGTGTGAGTTCGATGCTACAGCCACCCTAGTGCCCTGTGGTGAAAACAGAGCCTTATAGGGCTTTTTTAGCCTGCGAAAAGCTGTAGTACCTTTACCTATTGGTACTTCTAAATACCAACCATCTACACCATAATCACCAAGAGGAGCAAGATCCTCCATTTCAATCGCTGGCCCCACAAATCGACTGAACACACCGTCGTTTTCAATTGCGTAATAAGGAATGTTCTGCCCACCAATTCTGTGAAGCATATCATACAGCCAGTCAACCTTTACGTCAATGTGTCGAAGCCCATCGAAATCTATTCGAAAGTTCTGCTCCATCCGCTCATTGAGAGGAATTTGACACTCGCCTGGAACTGATATTTTGGGGAAGCAAATATGAGTGTCGCGGAAGATCACTTCGGATGAGGGAATAGTAATCATTTCTCACCCCCTGCTTCTGGACGATCTGCTTCCGACAAGAACTGTCCAATGTTCATATTGCCAAAGTTTGAACGAGCGGATACTGGATCAATCTTTTGAGACTTGGGTCTTTTGGTGGACCGTGTTTTTCTACTTGGTCGCCTGTCCTCACCTGCAAGCTCTTCAAGAGAGCACATAGCAACTGAACAATACGCTCGTAACGCTCTTGCTACGGCTCTAGTCTCAGCAACCCTACGAACACTGTCGCGCACCATACGGCTTACGTTGTCGGGATTAGCATCCCCTTGAAAACTGTATACTACTTCACGGGGTTCGCCATGAACAACTTTGATGCCCTTGACGTTTGCTTTGAAATGAAAGATTTGCTTGTCCAAGTCTTCGTAAGTGAGCCGAGTAATAATACTGATTACTCCCATCTGCTCTCCAAGATACAGAAGCCCAGCATACTTGATGAAAGTTCTGTCTCCGATTTTTGCAAGCATATCATTGTCTTCAAGATATTTTTGATGTTGTGGTGTCATGTCTTTTCTCCATTGTTGTTTTTAGATGCTCCGTAGAACGGCACGGAGCAACACCGTCCATTTCCCTCAAAATGGAACTACGTCCTCGTCTGAGTTGCGACTTCGCTTCTCTGATGATCGACTATAGTTTCCCCCTCCAGCATCCGCATCACTGCGTGACCCCAAGAACTGAACCGAGTTTGCAACGATTGAAGTCTTGTACTTCTTATTGCCTTCTTTGTCTTCCCAGCTGTCGTGCTGTAGTCGACCTTCAACGTAGACCTGACGGCCCTTGCTGAGATACTTAGCCACAATCTCTGCGGTCTTGTCGAAGCAGACTACGGTGTGCCAGTCTGTTTGCTCGGAATCGCCACGACCTCTACTGGTTGCGATACGCATTTCTGCTACCGTCATTCCTGAGTTGGTTTCTCGTGTTTCTGGGTCGCGCCCAAGTCTGCCAATTAGAATTACTTTATTGACCATTTCTTCTCCTATTTGATTGTGTTGTTATCTTCGTGTAAGTTCATAAGCATTTGATTTTCCGCGTGTCGTAGCATCTCTGAGATATCTTCGATACTTGCTTCTTGAGAGATATACTCCGAAAGCAAATCTGAGACGCAACAGGCTGCAGCGATTCGTATAGCCGCTGCAAGTTTGACCACGGGGTATTCTTTTGTCCTGCCATTTACTGCACCAGCATTGGCAAGTTCGTCGAGTGACATATCTTTGAATTGCATTTTTTTTCCTTGTTGTAGTGATTGTATATCTTACTGTATCATAATCGTCAACGAGATTGACCACTATTTTTGGTTCATGTACCTTGCCAGTCTTTTCAATGCTTCGTCAAGAGGATGATACTCAATCGGATCATTGTACTCAGCTAAATCCACCAGATCAAAGCATTTGCAATCGTGACAATACGTGCTGGCCAAAACTCGTGCTTCAGTATCAATCGTAAGGCCCTCAACGGTTACGTTCATCCCTAGACAATCCTTGCGACACTGATCGAGTTGACAACCACCATCGTCTGTAAATGGACAGTCTAAAAAAAGTTCAACGCTGGCTTCTGGAATTTTGTTGAGTGGCAGACCTTTATGAGAAAACACTCCCCCAGTTTGATCAAGATAATACGTTTTGTTTTCTCGTGAATTGTAGATGTGCATGTGGTCCTCATTGTTGTTGTTGTTGGTTTAGTACTTCATCTCTTTGAACAGGCAAAACTGCAGATAATGATACGCAAAAGTTCTACACCCAGCCTGGCGACCTTGAAATACTTCTGACGGCACTGCAACCCCATCAAGCATATACCCGTTGTATTCCCCATCAAGCTGGTGCTGTATCATCAACTGAGCACCCAACCTGAGCTTTCGCCAATTTAGACGATGCTCACGATTTGTGAAACGCTCAGTAAAGTAAATGGTTTCATCTTTTATCAAACTAGGCTGTTTTATCATCACGACTTGCCAAGCTTGAGTAAGCGGTGTCTCCCATTTGATACAGTCTTTGCGATGCCAATTTTGCTCTGCAACCACCAGTAAATTTATAATACTGTCGATGTCGAGCATAATGTGTAAATTGGATATTGGTATGCTTGGCCTTGTAGCTTTCGACATTTTTTCTCCTAGTAGTCTTCTGTTGGTTGATTTTCATAGTGAGAAACAATCTCTTGAAGCTCGTCAATACACTCATTCATTTGCCACTCCAGGCTAGAGCGGTCCATAGATGGTTTCAATCGCTTGAGTTCCAACTTGATGGACTTGAGCTTCTCTACCGTATTTTCAATCATTTTGATTGCTTGATTAGTACAGGTCATTTCGATCTCCTACAGTGCAGTGCAAATGCTTTCCATCTACTTCAATCACAGTGTGCTTTCGTGACACTTCCCAAAGCAGCTCCTGCCTGCGATCAGCCCACTCAAATTCGCAATCATCACCGTCGTTATTTGTCAGATTGAGGTTGTCAAAATCGAGGTTAAGAATCTCACACAGATCCAAGAGAACATTTTGATCGCAGTTATCTCCACCACGGACAATCGCCTGTAAAATATGCCAGATAATCTCTTCTTCGTTTTGATCGACAAGATCCCATTGATCCAGCGAATGATGTGGCTTCTCTTCTAGTTCAAATTCAAAAGTAATCGGTTTCATTGTTGTTCTCCGTTGTTGTTGGTTACTTTACTATTATAGCCAGTGTATATCTAAATGCAAACAAAAAGATTGACGATTTGTGTTTATTTTTCACTTTCGTTCTTTGGAGGCAAAAAATACGATTTCAAAAAGTCTACTTCAGTTTCTGGCTCATAAGAAAAACAGAGGGTTTCATGATTTCGCTCTGCAATATTTTGAATTGCCTCTTCTTCTGATAATCCTTCGGCTAAAATGAAACATTGATTATCAGGCTTTCGAACTGGGTTTACACCATTCCAGTCTACTACTCTTCTGATTCTAAATATAACTCTAAATGTTTGTGGACTTTTCATTGTTGTTCTCCGTTGTTGTTTTTTTTGCATTCTCTCTATAAATGTTTCAGTATGGACATTGTGTGTGTGAATGTCATCGGTAAATTCAAAGAAGTAAGATAATAATTGCCGTATCTCAACAAGAGATTTGCGTCCGAAATTCTTTATCTTGAGTAATTCTGATTCTGATTTATTTGCAACTTCAAACAAATTACTAATATTTGAATTGAATAAACAATTTATTGTTCGAACTGATAGATTTGTCTCTTCTACTTGTTTTCTTTTCCACATTTCCTGAAGCATTACCATGCTGGGAGGCTCCAATAGGACACTTGTATCGAAGTTAGGCATTGTTATTCTCCGTTGTTTTGTGAAATCATTTTGATTGCATCATTTCGGTCGTATCCATTGAGATATCCAAAGGTGCTGTAAAAACTTTCCATGATGTGTCCAAGGTTAGATTTTCCAACTTGTAAGTACTGAACGCGAATGACCATTGGTACTCCATTGTCGAGAATGGTACGTGAGTCAATTTCATAGGCAATTGCTTTGCAGCTGTATTGATAATTTTCTTCACCGCATACATCACCATCATAGGTGTCACAAGTATAGTTTTTTTCAAAGTCTGAATTAGTAATGGTCATTGTCGTTCTCCTGTTGTTGATTACTCTACCAGTATAACCAATGTATATCAGAAGGCAAGCAAGAAGATAAACACTAGTTGTTTTTTATCGCAAACATACACAATTGGATCTGAAAGTTTGGCACTGGCCAGCACAAATCTGGCATCTTCCAATGACGTTTCCTGGCTCGTGCATCTTTCGAACCCTTCGCTAAACCGTGCATGATAGACAGCATATCGCTGGCAGTACCTTTCTTTAGCAGCTGGGGTTGCGCAATCAAAGCCTTAAAGTGATCACGTTGATCGGCAGGTAAATATCTTGCAGTCCATTTCATATTCTCAATCGCCTTAGACTGAGCTTCCGATACTTGACCACCACGCCAACTAGTTTCCGCAAATCGAGTGTCAGTGCTCATTACACCCAAAGTGCCAACAGCACTCATCACGTTTGCAATCCAACTCTCAATATGCGACATCGCTACTGGAGGTGGCATCTTTCGTATTTCATCACGTATAGAATCAGATTCCTCTTTCGTCAATTTCATCAACTCCTCTTCATATTCATCCAGTTCCTGACGTATTAGAAGCTCTCCGATTTGCTCAGGGTGTACTAATCCATGCCGTCCAAATAGATTGTGCGGATCACAAATGTATGCTCTCTTCTTATTTTTGTGACATCGAAGAACACGGCCCACTTCTTGAACGAATCGAACCTTGGCTCCAACTGGCCTGCGCAAACATATCCACTGAAGCCACGGTAAATCTACTCCCTCTGCAAGTAAAGAAACGTGAACCAATAGTGAAAGCGAACCCTCATTCAAACGATTGAGCAATCTTTCTCGTTCCTCTCTTTTCATTCGAGAGTGAATGGGAGCTGCTGGAATATTTACATCGTTGCAACGCTTTGCAAATGCCTCGGCATCTTCAATGTCCAGAGCACTAACGATGCCAGGCCCCTTGAACCTTACATTGTCGATCATTGCCAAGCACACATCGTCAAGGTCTTTCGACCCCTTTCCATCCCAATGCACAAGTTCCCAAGGCACAATGACCTGATCCCGAAGCGCATCTGCTGCAGTGTAGCGATACACAATGTCGCTCCACAGGGTGAGACTTTCATTCTCGTTACTGCGGAATGGGGTGGCTGTAAATCCAATCCCACACGCAGGATTGAGAACTTCCCAAGCTCCCTTGACCCCATCGCTCTCAGTACCGTGTACTTCATCGCATACACACATTACAACTCGACTACCCTGCTCTGCAAGAAGTTCTGCTAACTTTGGTGCGCTTGCAAAAGTTGACACGATTACTGGACGATCAATCTGCTTTGCCTGAGCATAAAACTGGCCGACTTGAAATGGCATACCAGCAAACTCTAGCCTGTGATCAATCGTACTTGAAAGTTGACGAACCAGTGCCTGACGAGGCGCGAGAACAACAATCCTTCCAGAAGGTTTTCTTTTTTTCATTGCTGTGGCGACAAGCTCAGAAATAAGGACTGACTTACCAGCCCCCATAATAGCTGAGACTACTGGACGACCACCTTTCCGAAGCGCATCAATAATGACTGGTAGTGCTTCAGACTGCCACTTTCGTGGAGAGAATGGCGAATCAGCCCACATTGCGACCCCCAAAGAAATCTACGTCGACTCTCTTGATAAGCATCTCGACCAATTTACTTTTGGATACTCCAACTTGATCTGACATAAAATCCAACTTGCATCGAACGTCTCGGCTCATACGCATCAAAAACTGATGTCTGCTCGAACCATAAAGGCGTTCAGCAAACTTGCTAGCTTCCAAGTGGATGGATACATGATCCTCTTTAGGTAAATCTTCAAACCGAATGTGCCCCCGTAGATTTGATCTCTGAAACTCATTCAAGAAATCGTCGACGTGCTTTTTGGCATCTTCCAAACCATGTTGCTCAACTATATTGTTGATCTCATCAAGTGTGAAATTTAGTGAATTTTTGAAAGTCTCCATTTCTTCTCCTATAGAATAAATTTACACAAGTAACTTGCTACCTGTACAGCAATCATATATCATTCGAATAGACAATGCAACAATGGAGTATAAAAAAATGAGTTGGATAGCCCAAGCAAAGATGGTCAGTTTTGCAGAAGTTGCTGAACGACTGGGAATGAAACCAAAGGGAAAAAGATGGGGGCCTTGCCCATCTTGCTCTGCCACCAGAGGAAAGAAAGACCCTCGTCCACCCATCCACAACTACCAAGGACAAGCGTGGGTCTGCAATAGTTGTATGGTCGGTGGTGATACCGTCGATCTAGTGGCCTACCAATTTACTGGAATGCGCACCAGAGAATGCGAAGATTACACACAGATACGTAGCTTCTTTGGATCACAAGAGACATTCACTCCAACGATTGACTATAAAGATGAGGAACTGACTTATCCACCCCTCGAAGAGGTTATGTGGATTTTCAAGAATGCTCCGAACCTTGCGGAATATAGTAATCAAAATATAGATGAGTACTTGGAGAAAAGGGCCATTGACCCTAGCTTAGTGAGTGAAGCTTGGATTGCACCAACCACCCTAGATTATGGTAAGCTGACCTTTGTGACCTCAAGCTCTGGCAAGCGGATGCCGTGGTTTCCAACTCAGTGGGCCACCCAGTATCCAATCATCCAGCCACTCTTCGACTACCAAGGACAATGCAGATCCATGCATGCGCGAACGATTATCGAAAACCAAACGCCTAAGAATAGATGCCCGATTGGGTTCACAACTCGTAATCTATTTATGGCCAACTCTGCTGCTCGAAACTTTTTGCGCGGTGAAGCAGAGCACAAAACATTTTGGATCGTTGAAGGAGAAACAGATTTTCTTTCGCTCGATCAACGATTACCAGACAACACCCCTTGCATAGGCATCAAGTCTGGAAGCATCAATGCCTTCGCTAAAATCAACTGGCCAACTGATGCCAAAGTAATCATCTGTACTGACCCCGACAAAGCAGGTGAGCACTATGCAGAAATGATTGCCCGTGCTATTTATCCCATTCACCCTCAACGATTAATTATTAGGAACCCACAACAATGAGTACGACAGACCTAAATGACCTATTTATCGGTGGAGCTGCCCTCAGTGACATCGAAGCTATGATCGAGCCAATGGACCTCGATACAATCCATCTTCAGATGGGCCGAAAACTTCTGGAGGGCGCAGTTCAAGAACTCTTGAACGTATCCAGACCAGAACGCTTGGGATACTTCAACGACCTCAACGAACGCATTCCAGCTTTGGCTTGCGTGGCTCGTCACGACCCAGAATACTTCGACCGATGCGTGAACCGTATTGCAAGCTACCACGGGTGCAAGGCTGCAATAAACAAAATCAAAACCTTGATCGATGTTGAAATCAGTGCCACCCAACGAGAACAACGAGAACGAGAAGCAGAACAAGCATTTGCAGAGGCTGGAGCAGATCACTATGAAGGACCAGACCCTCGTATCGAACTCAAGCGAAAAGAGATAAAAGAGAAAGGTGTGGTGGTTGGATACGGAGATATCTTCAGTAGAGAGGAGAACTTCGTTGCCATCCTTTCTGGGGATCGCAGATGGAAAGGGCGCATTGAATACGATGAGTTCAGTGAAATCATCACCATCGACCGCGAACCAATGACCGAATCTCAGCTGTTCGACATCGGACTATGGATACAGCAGCACTACGAAGGACTGTATATTGAGAAGAGCAGACTTGGTGGTTGCGTTCGGCACGTTTCTATGAAGCATTCCTACCACCCTGTTCGCGAAAAATTGCTCGACCTGTATGCTCGGAAAGCAGAAATACTTGAAGATGCCAATAACCTCGCTCATCCAGAATGCTTATTCCCATATTACTTCCAATGCGACGATACTCCACTGAACCGAGAGTACGGACTTAGGACAATGATTAGCGCGATCAAACGAGTGATGGAGCCTGGATGCAAATGTGATAGCATGCCAGTCTTGATTAGTAAGCAAGGTACTGGAAAGTCTCAGGGTATCGAAAGACTTGCAATGGGTTTCTCGGACGATACTGCTTTTGATATTCGTAATAAAGATGCCATTATGATGATGAAAGGAACGTGGATTTACGAACTGGCCGAAGCACAATCACTGTTGGCTGCAGGACAGAACAGCATCAAAGGCTTCATAACTTCAAGGGCCGATAAGATTCGATTGCCTTACGACAAGTACGTATCTAAAGTGCCTCGTGGAAATATCTTCATGTGTACCACCAATGACGAGCAACTTGAGTTCCTGAGTGAACCATCTGGCTCACGACGATACTGGGCAATGCTGTGCGCTGTGCAAGGTGGCATCCGACTAGAAGAGTTGAGTGACGATGTGGAAGCTCTCTGGTGCAGAGCCATGACCAGATATATGGAAGGCGAAGATCGAAACTACTTGGACGAAAGTTTCCAACGCTTGAGCAGAATCCAAAACACAGGCTTTGCTATTCGAGACGTTTGGGAAGACTATATCTTGGCGCACCTACAAGACGTTTTGAACAATCCAAGGCTGAACGACTTTACTACCGTCGCAACAATCTTGCAGAAAGTTTTGAACATTGATCCAAGTAAGCAGAACTCTGATCACAACAAGAGAGTACTTCGAATACTACGACGCTTTGGATGCAAGGCTGGACGACGAGTAAGGTCAGAAGAAGGCGACCAACGAGTACGAAAATGGGTTATTCCAGAAAAAGTTCTGGATTTAGATGCTGACTAGATTATAATGATTGTGGACACGGTTGTCCTTTTCATTGTTGTAGAGAGCGCTTTCGGGCGCTCTCTTTTCTTTATAGATCAAAGACAAACTCATCGAGTATCTCTTGGCCGTGACAAATCAGCACAACCAGTTTGCCATCCTCTTTATGAAACAGCACAGCCTTTTCACCACAAGCAATCAAGCCTGAGTTCTCGTCGATGTGACCACACACGATTTGATCGTCGTCTTCGTCATCATCCCAACCAAGAACAGCTGGCTCCTTGCGCTCCTCTGGACGCGACCAATCAATCTTGATTACGTTGCCGTGCTCTTCAAGAATCTTATCGCGCCAGTTTGTGCTCACTTTAGCTTCCAAATTTATTGATTTGATTACCTAACGCTGTCCAGTTTGGACGGGTAGATCGAGCATACAATTCCAAGTATGGGCCTTGAGATCGATTCATTATATATTCATAAAACGAATCTGGCTTACGTGAATGTTCTCGACGTTCTTCACAAAACCAATCGACACTTTTGCTTAGAGTTGATTTGGCGACCGACTCAGGATTTTGTGACCCTCGATACATTACTTCTTTGTGTTTTCCTTTTCGCCATCTCGCACCAAACAAGCACAGTTCTGTTGCGCGTTGGCCATACGGAGTAGGATTACTTCTTCTCTTCGTCCAAACAATATTTGTGATTGGTCGGAATCCTAACGCATTACATACATCAACCGCATCAAGAATACCTCTTGAATACCCTGCCGAATATGAATTGATGCACCATAAATATAAATGAGCTTCCTCTGCAACTTGATAATCTTCAAGCCAAGCACTGGTGGTTTCAATAATCTCAGATGCAGTTTGAACTGGATAATGAGTGTGAACAGCCAAACTTTTCGAGCCACCAGAACAAAGTTTCCAAGGTGGATCAATGAGGACGGTCTTGTATTTCACGGTATCCACCTCATTACAGTATCGCCTTGATACCCCTTTTCCCAAACATACCATGCGTATGCCATACTCTTTGCGTGATACCTTTGAAAATCACCACCCATTGCTGTGCCGACACGCGATGCGTGAACGTACACATACCGAATGGGAAACTCCTGAAACAGAGCAAAGCGCTTTGCAGATTCCAAGAAGTTCAAGCGCTGAAAGAAGATGACACGTTGGCCTACACCAACCAAACTCAGTGACTTACGAATGAACTCTGCACTCAGTTTGAACGGTGGGTTGGTGATAATATCTCCTCGCCAAGGTTCATCACACTCCAAAAAGTTGAGTACAGAACCATGCCCACGGTCGATCAGATCAGTACTGCGTACTTCATACCCTGCTTCGTCGAGCACCTTTGAGATATGCCCCTGACCACAAGCTGGCTCCCATAGTGGATCACTTAGCCTTACTCCATCACGCTTCAAAACTGACAACAGCTTTTCTACAGCGCGTGGCTCTGTTGCGTAGAAGTCATTACTCTCTCTGTCGGTGACGGAATGATTACTTGCTCCGAGCATCAATGCGAGCTTCTGGCTCATACATCACCTCATACAGTTCATCCCACAGTGCCTTGCTGCACAATCCACGACGATATTCAAGACGACGAACAATTTGCATAGCGTTCACCAATCGAGGACGAACACCCTTGTACAGCCAGCCATTCATTGTGTCGATGCCAAATCCAATCTCTTCGCTAAACTTCTCTTTCGTTACGTCACCCTTTTGCTTCGAGAGCCATCGGCCAAAACTTGTTCGTTTTCTCATCACACCTCCACATCGTTTACGATTTCATTCCCCCAAACGTGCCAGCCTGGACTAGGAGAACGAGCAAACAGCTCGATGCGTGATACGTCTCCGAAAAGCTCTACGATACGTTCACGGGCTTCGTGGGGCTTCTGAGAGTGCTTTTGCCTTTTGCTTTGAATAGCAGAAGATACTCGATGACTTCTCACCACCATCTTTTCAGACGGCTCAGGAAATGGAGCAATCCTTGGGGAAATGCCAACCTTGCCACGCTTGCCAAGCAGACAGACCTCGCAGTTGGATTTCGTGTAACTGCCCACTCCAAAAAACAGATCGCCTGACTTAGAGTTTAGTTTATGCCAGCTAAACCCCAAGGTAATGTATTTGAAACCCCAAGCCTCCATCACTGCCAAGCCCTCTTGAAGCTTCGGAAAGGTCACCCACAAGAACAAGACACTGTTCTCTTCGCAGATACTTTCAACTGGCAGAGCTTTGATCTGCTCCAGGTTCATTGTGTCGTAATGACCCATCGCACCACCACCAAACTTTGTGCCCGATGAACGTCGCGCGTTGTAGGACCACGGTGGATCTGCGTAGATAATATGGTATTTATTTTTCATTGTTGATTCTCCTCTAGGATTATTTGATACGCCTCGTGTAAGACTTCTTTTAGTTCTTCTCTCGATAATCTAAATGCTTGGAAGATTTTGCATAAGGATACAAATGTCGGGCATCCACCAGTTCTCAATGTATGCAATGTCCTTTTGCTTACGCCCCTTCGTGCCAACACATTTGTGTTTATCTCATGCTTCTCCTGCAACTCGACCAGCAACCAGCCTAGACCACCTAAGCTTGCACCATTCCAGCGCTCTCCAAAAATGTGAGAGGCCCTGACCACCAATCGCAAATGACCACAATTGTTTCCACCTTTCCAAGCTCGAATAGTTTCAGTCTGCAAACCAAACTCTTTTGCCAATCTTGCATCACTCCAACCCTTTCGAGACTGGTGATGCTCGATGTACTCTTGCCAACTTTTGATCATTGTATTTTTTCCAACGGATACTTTCGGGTCGCGCCACCATCTTTAGCCCACCCTTATCTACGAATATATAGAAACCACGCTCAACTCGCACTAGTTTCAAAATATATTCTTCTGGGTCATCATCCCACACAACAGTGTACCAATCGTCAATCTTCATCGGCATCCTCTAGTATGGCATCGTAAGCTTCGAGCAACACGGGCCTTGGGTCACCGTCCGAGAAGAACTCCACAATCCTCATCAAATTGAGCAAATTGGGTTGCACGTTTCCAATGATCCACTGGCGCATAGTCTCGTCTTGAATGTCGATCTCTTGGCTCAACCGCCACATACTTAGGCGAGATTGACCAAGCCTCCTCACAATCCAACGACCAAACGCACTGTTCGTGGGCGTTTCACAAGCCGTGAGATGAAATGGAAGGGTAGATAAATCAATCTTCTCTCCACCAAGAATCTCAAAAACCTGAATGATTTTGAATATATTTTGAGAGTATGGCCTCACTTCTCCTCGCCACCACAAACGTACCGATGTTTTACTTATTCGCAGCTGACGAGACAACTCCTTCTGAGTTATCCCAAGCTCATCGCATTGAGAACGCAACCAGTGGCTGAACTCAATGGTATCGGGGGATATAGACACGGAAGACCTCATATATTACTAGCTGAACTGGACGACGTTGAACCTCTGCAATCATTACGCATAGGTTGATTAGCTCCTCTCCCGTCGGCTCACTACCTTGAAGTATTCGACGTATGCGTGGAGTATTCACCTTCGACAAACTGTATATCTCTTTGCTCGTAAGGTTGGACTTCTCTTTGAAGTTTTGCATATATTGGGTGAATTTTGAAGCCATAGCTAACTATATCCAATTGTTGTGGGGAATACCACCCAAAGTTGTGCACCATTACTTGCTTGTCCTACTTTGAAGCGAATTCTATAACCCTATACAAAAATATAAATGGGTTTTTATACTAAATATATTTATATTCATGAGAAAGTTTGTTGTTAGTATATAATTAGAGAGAAAAGAAGAAAGGATTACGATACCTTGGGGATTGTTGCTCTGGCCTACTAAAAGTGAATGGGATTCAGTTTTGAACAGGATTTGAAATAAATGCCGATATGACCTCAGTTTTCGTAAGTGGTACAGTTTGGGGAGAGTTTGGGCGTTTTAGGGTAAAAATGGTGGAAAAGTTGGCCGAAACGAAAAAGTGTATCAAAAAAACGGTCAGAAACTGTCCTAGTGGAAAGAGGGTGAAATTGTCTCGATAATCTAAATGCTTGGAAGATTTTGCATAAGGA
>CAACVD010000553.1_pt1 | contig 18127 bp, 17 predicted proteins | sample 2381771 | NCBI WGS metagenome assembly CAACVD01 (sample SAMEA5211965, study PRJEB30684) | marine metagenome | biome: Marine; feature: Epipelagic; material: Water | collected 2015-10-15 | depth 15 m | reverse complement strand
CTATAAGATTTAATGCAAGTAAATAATAAAAGATAATGTGGGAGAATAGATATGAATAAAATAACTAATTTATTTGAAGAAGAATCTACCAAAGCTTTTAATGAAATTGATGACGAGGCACTAGGTCAGCTAGGCGCAGAGTTGGAAAGAATAAAAGCTATACAAGATAAGATCATGACGGCAGAGACGATGGTCAAAAAATTAAAAGAAGAAGAGCAAGTCCTGGCAGACAGTATTACTGATCTTCTACAATCAAAAGGTGTGTCTGAATTAAAATTAACAGACGGATCTAAGGTCACTACGAAAGAGCAACTCTATTGCAGTATTAAGGAAGAAAATAAAGTAGCTGCATTTAATTGGGTGCGAGATCAAGGAGATGGTGATATAATAAAGAACATAGTAAGTGTGGATTTTAAAAAGGGCGAAGATAAAATTGCTCAGGAATTCAGACAACTAGCAGAAGATTCGGGACTCGTTCCGAATGAGAATTCATCAATACATCCGAGTACACTTAGGTCGTACTTGAATGCAAAATCCAGAGATGGAGTAGACTTTGATGAGAAATTGTTTGGTGCCTTTAGGCTTAATAAAGTCAGTATCAAGCAATCGTAACTTTAAACAATGAGGTATGAATTATGAGCAAACAAGTTCAGAAAAAAGAAAGCAACAATGCTGTTGCTATTATGTCTCAATTCGAAGGAGTTGATACAGGATTTGAAGAGATGAGCGCAGATGATCTGCAGCTCCCTCGATTAAAACTTCTACAAGCTATGTCTCCAGAGTTAGAAAATGATGATGCACTACGTGCAGGTCATGTGCTTAATTCTGTCACTGGAGATTGGTGGCCTAGTGATCAAGGGGTTAAGGTTATCCCTTGTGTTTATCATAAGACTTACGTTGAGTGGGCTCCTGTTGGTAGTGGTGCTAAAGGTCCTGTGGCCGTGCACCAATCAAAAGAAGTCATGAATGACACGATACGTGGCGATGATAACAAGTTTTATAAGAATGATAACTCAGGTAATTACATCGAAGAGACAGCTAATTACTTTGTGTTAATCGTGGGGGGAAAGGGTGAAACAAGTCAAGCAGTGATCTCAATGAAGTCATCGCAGCTTACGCCAAGTAGAAATTGGAATAGTAAAATGAAAAATTTGAAGATCCAAAATTCAAAAGGAAATTATTTTACTCCACCAATGTGGTCACATTCTTATCTTCTTAAATCAGAGAAGGCAAAGAATGGTGATAAAACCTGGTATAAGTGGAAGATAGAGTTGGACTCTATGTTAACAGATGAAGCGCATGTCACTGAGGCATCTGCTTTTTCTAAAGACATGGGTGCAGCTAAAGAGAAGCTTCAACCAGAAATGGAGGAGGATAAAACTTCACAAGATAAAGTACCCTTTTAACAGTTAGGTTGTAGAAAATGGTTAACGGATTACAGGCCCGTTCGTCAGATTATGTGTTGTTCTACAACTTATGCTTTCTTAAACAACGCATAATCATGGGCCTGCATTTAACTATTTTACATCATGAGCACACAAAAATTTAAAAAAATATTTGAAGGTTTAGATAGGGCATATGGTCAGTACACACCGGGCGATATTAAAAATGGAAAGGTAGGAGGCAATGCAGTTACTAAAAGAGGTTTTGTATCAGATGCATTATGGGAAGATCATCTTGCGGGTAAAGCGCCTAGTTTGGGAAGTATCCCCATTAGAGATGATAGCACTTGTTCTTGGGGTTGTATTGATATTGATACTTATCCTTTAGAACATAAAAAAATTATAGAAAAAATTAGAAAATTAGAACTACCTTTTATAGTATGTCGATCTAAGAGTGGTGGTGCACATTTATTTTTATTTACAGAAGATCCAGTTGCAGCGGAGGATCTTCGTAATAAGTTAACTCAATTAGCTGCAGTACTAGGGTATGGTAATTGTGAAGTATTTCCTAAACAAATTAAACTCAATACTGAAAGGGGCGATACTGGTAATTTTCTTAATCTTCCCTATTTTAATGGCGATGAGTCTAATCGTTATGCTTTTTTGGATGATGGTACTTCTGCTTCGTTGCAAGAATTTTATGAGCTCTATGATAAATACAAAGTCAAAGACTTAAATAAAGTAAAACCTAAAATTAATATAGATGATAAGAATGAATTAAGTGATGGTCCTCCATGTATTCAAACATTAATGGATCAAGGAATTGGAGAGGGAGGAAGAGATAATACTCTTTATCAATATGCAGTGTATGCAAAAAAGAAATGGAAAGAAGGGTGGGAAGATAAAGTCTCTTCTTTTAATCATCAACATATCACTCCCCCTTTAGAGTATAAACAAGTACAAAAAATAATCAATCAACATACGAAACAAGAATACCAATACAAGTGTAAAGACCAGCCTATGTGTGCTTTTTGTGACTCAATTGAATGTCGCAAAAGAGAATATGGTATTGGCTTTGCTTATGAACATAAATTTTCTAACTTACAAAAGTATCAATCAGATAATTCTGTTTGGTTTATAAGTGTCGATGGCCAGGGGGTCAGCTTATCTACTCGGCAGCTTTATAATCAATCCGAATTTATTCTTGCATGTATTGATCAAATTAATGTGGTGTTAAATACCGTGAGCCGTCAAGAGTGGATGAATAAAATAAAAGAATTAATTGAGAATGTAGAAGTAATTGAAATGCCAGATGATGTAAGAATAGAGGGACGATTTGATGGACACCTGGAAGCTTTCATTTTAGATCAAGGAGAAGGAACTCATTTAGATGAGCTGCGATTAGGTAAAGCATTTACTGAAGAAGATAAAACATATTTCTTAATGGCAAAGTTAGAAGAATATTTAGAGAAGAAAAGATTTAAAGGGTTTGATCCTACAAGAATAGGCGCACGACTTAGACAATTGAATGGGGACTGTGTTGTTCGTAGGATTAGAGGAAGGAATACACGAGTATGGTGGGTTCCAAAAATAGAAAAACAAAAAGATGAATTTAATTTACCAAAAGATAATAATGAGGAGGTACCATTTTAATGTCAGATGAATATGTAAAATGTAAAAACTGTGATAACGATGCAGTAATAGAAGATCCGAAAGATAAATTTTATTGTGATAGCTGCTACAAACTTTTTAAAATACTTCGTAAAGATTATTGGAGTCATCCAGAGACAACAGGATTGGAAGATAAAAAATGAGCAAACTAATTAAAGAAACTCTAGCTATAGCTTCTAAGCTTGTAGCTAAGGCAGAGAATAGAAGACAAAAATTAACAAGGCGAATGTTAGTTGATGATTTAAAAATGATCAAGTTAAATTTAATGTTAATTCAGGATGAAGATGGTTCTAAACGATAGACACGCAGAGAAAATTGTGACTGTGTTTGGTCCACCTGGCACAGGTAAAACAACACGACTATTAAATATAGTAGAGGAAGAAATTAATAATGGCACACCTGTAGGAAAAATAGGATACTTTTCTTTTACACAAAAAGCTGCACGAGAAGCTGTTACAAGAGCGATAATAAAATTTAAATTAGATAAAAAAGATTTTACTTATTTTAGAACACTTCATAGTTTAGCCTACCATCATTTAAATTTAAAACCAGGGGATGTGATGGGTGATTTAAATTATAAAGAACTCTCTGACTGGCTACAAATTAAAATAGATAATCCAAATAAAGCTGTTAATGAATTAGGAATTTCTAGTCCTAAAGATATTTATTTATCTTTAATAGATCAAGCAAAGATCCAAGGGGTATCATTACAAAATCAATTTATAAGAAGTAATTTACACTTAGATGGTGGGTTTGAAAAATTAAGTTATGTCGAGAGAGGGATAGCCCAATATAAAAAGAAACATACCTTGTTTGATTTTACCGATATGATTTTAGAATTTATTAAGATGGATAATGCGCCTACCTTAGATGTAGTTATTGTTGATGAAGCCCAAGACCTAAGTTTTATTCAATGGCAAATGGTAGAGCAACTTATTCGTAAGGCTGATCGTGCTTACATTGCAGGGGATGATGACCAGGCTATATTTAATTGGGCCGGTGCTGATGTTGGAAGATTAAAAAAGATCAAAAGTAAAAGAGAAATACTTAATAAGTCTTATCGTATTCCTAAGAAAGTCCATAAGGTTGCTCAAAAAATAATTACTTCTGTTGCTGATAGAGTAGAAAAAGAATGGGAGCCACGAGAAGAAGAAGGTAAAGTTGCTTATCATCGTAGTCGTTTAAATTACACAATGGATTTAACAAAAGGAACTTGGTTGATATTAGGTCGTACAAATTATTTATTAGATCAAATAGCCGAGGACCTTAAAACAAGAGGATTGTTTTTTGAAAGATATAATCGTTCAAGTGTATCAGAGAAAATGTTGAATGCTATTATTGGATGGAAGAGAATACAAGAAGGAGGTTGTATTCCTTTTCGAATGGTAAAGGATATGTATTATTATATGTCTGGTAATAATCATATAGCACATGGATATAAAGAACTGCGTGGTGCTGATGAAGAAAAAGATTATGATCATCATACTTTAATTTTAGATCATGGGTTAAATGTACATAAAGATAGACCTTGGGATTACGCTTTAGATACTATACCAGACTCTCAGAAAATATATATAAACGCTGCATTACAGCGCCAAAAAGACTTTAATGTATCAAAAAATATAAAATTATCTACGATCCATGCAGCTAAGGGTGGCGAAGCTGACCATGTTATGCTATTAACAGATCTACCAAAAAAAGTTGATGACAACTATTTTTTGCAACAAGACGATGAGAGGCGAGTGTTTTACGTGGGAGTAACAAGAGCAAAAAAATCTTTACATATTATTGAATCTGAATCCACACGAGAATTTCAGGAGATATTTTAATGATCTCTCAAAACATTTTAGAACTAGCAAAAGAATTAATAGGTAAGGACCGTCAAGATGATTATGGCGATAAGCTTACTAATCACAAGAACATCGCTGCATTGTGGTCTATTTTCCTCCGCAAAAAGATAACTGCACATGATGTAGCGATGTGTATGGCTTTAGTTAAAGTGGCTAGACTAATGCATGCACATAAAACAGATAGCTATATAGACTTAGCGGCCTATGCAGCTATAGCGGGAGAACTTAACGAAAGGGATAAGTGAGACAGCCGTCTTTGTTCCAAGCACCTAGTGAGTGGATTCCTCCGGAAAACATTCCTAATCTTGAAGCTGCAACAGAGATAGCTATTGATTTAGAAACTCATGATCCTGGTTTAAAAACAACAGGACCCGGATGGGCTGTTAAAAAAGGAAAAGTTATTGGTGTAGCGTTGGCCGTGGAGGGTTGGCAAGGATACTTTCCTCTTGCACATCCTGGTGGTGGCAACTTTGATGAGAAAGTTTTTAAACGACAATTACAAAAGATATTAGATTTACCGTGCGATAAAATATTTCACAATGCTATCTATGATGTGGGATGGTTAAGTGCCATGGGCCTTGAAGTAAGTGGCCGTATTTGTGACACAATGATTGCTGCTCCTTTGATTGATGAGAATAGAAGAAATTATTCTTTAAAAGAAATAGCGCAAGAATATGTAGGGGAAACAAAATCAGAGGCTGGATTGTATGAAGCTGCAAAAGACTTTGGTGTAGATGCAAAAGCAGAGATGCATTTGCTACCGGCTATGTATGTAGGTCCTTATGCTGAACAAGATGCTGCTGTTACATTAAAGTTGTGGAATGCATTAAAGGTAGAATTAATTAGACAAGAATTAACATCGGTATTTAATTTAGAAACAGAACTTCTTCCTATTCTATTTCACATGAAAAGAAGAGGAGTGAGAGTGGATATAGAAAAAGCAGAACGTCTTAAAGAAGAGTTTAAAGCGGGAGAGAAAAAGATATTAGAGAGTTTATATAAGAAGTGTGGGTTTGAGGTAGAGATTTTAGCACCATTATCTATTGCAAAAGCTTTTGATAAGTTAAAGATACCTTACAATCGTACACCTACAGGTCTTCCTAGTTTTGATAAGAACTTTTTATCTACTCATTCTCATCCCTTTGCTAAACAAATTGTTGAGGCAAGAGAAATAAACAAAGCATATACTACTTTTATTGATTCTATTTTAAAACATTCTCATAAAGGGCGCATTCATGCAGATGTAAATCAATTGAGATCAGAAACTGGGGGTACTATTTCTGGAAGATTGAGTATGCAAAACCCTAACTTACAACAGATTCCTGCGAGAAACCCTAAAATCAGCCCTAAAATAAGATCATTATTTATTCCTGAAGAGGGGGAGAAGTGGGGAATCTTTGATTATTCACAGCAAGAGCCACGTTTATTAGTTCACTATGGTTCTATAATAAGTGACCGAATAGAATTAGAGGGAGTAGCTCCTTTAGTAGATGGCTATACCAATCAAGACATAGACTTTCATCAAGCTGTTGCAAACATGGCAAACATAGACCGTAAGCAGGCTAAAACAATTAACCTAGGGATGATGTATGGAATGGGTAAAGGTAAACTGATGAGCGAATTAGGGTTAGATAAAGATGATATAGATACAGTCTTTAAACAATACCATTCAACTGTGCCTTTTGTAAAAGAATTAACAGATAAAACTATGCGTAGGGCAGGAGAAAAAGGATACATTAGAACTATTCTAGGTCGTAAATGTCGATTTCATTTATGGGAACCAAATTATTTTGGTGTTCATAAGGCATTGCCTAGGGAAGAAGCAGAAATAAAACATGGTGGAATGAATAAAATTAAACGTGCTTGGACATACAAAGCTTTGAATAGATTAATCCAAGGATCAGCAGCAGATCAAACTAAAATGGCTATGGTCAAATTGCATAAAGAGGGGTTCCTTCCCTTGATCCAGGTGCATGATGAATTAGATATGTCGTTTTCTTCTGAAGAAGAAAAGAAAAAGATTATTGAAGTAATGGAACATGCATTAGAATTAAGGGTGCCATCTAAAGTAGATGCAGAGATAGGTCCTTCATGGGGAGAGGCAAAATAATATGGCATACGCAAGAAAAAGACAGGAAACATATATTAATACTGCAAAGGGAAAAGCTGCTATTAATAAATCAAGAAAAAAAGAACAGACAAAACTACGGTCTACACTTGAAGGTAGAATAACTCTGCGTTATCGCAAAGTTAAATGTGAATGGGGTAAAAGTGTGGCGGATTGGTGGCTTAAACAAGAACCTAAATGTGTGATGTGTGATAAAGATGTTTTATATAATAAAGCTCCAAGTAGAAAAAAAGGAAGAAGTAATCTAGCAGAATTAGTTATTGATCATGATCATAAATATACAAGAAAAGATTATCGAAACAATCCTGAACTTTTACCAAGAGGTTTAATATGTCAGCGACATAATTTAAGTTTAGGTATGGTTAAAGAAAATACAACAGAATTAAGGAGAATGATTGCATATCTTAAAAAAAATAAATAAGTTCAGGATATGAAATCTTTATGCTTAACATTATTTTTATTATGTAATACGACATTAAATAATTTTGATTTTACTTATTCTACACAAGAAGAATTTGTAGGAGGTATTATTGAATGTACGCAGTTAACAAATAGTTATCTTCCTCCTCCTTCACGATCTATTATAATTATTAGTGTTGCTCAAGCAGCTCTTGAATCTGATTGGGGTAATTCTCGTTTTGCTAAACAAGGAAATAATTTTTATGGAATAATAGAAACCGATCCTACTTCAAAACATTTAAAAGCTTTAGGTAATCCTAGTATTATGATTCGTGTGTATGAACGTAAATGCGAATCAGTTGCTGATTATATTCAACTTTTAAATAGACATCATCTTTTTAAAGATTATCAAGATTTAAGAATGAAACAATACATAAGTGAAGAAATGGATGTTATTGCATTAATAGAAACTCTTGAGGGATATGCTGTGGATCCTAATTATATTCCTAAATTAAAAGCAACAATAGGATACCTATTAAAAGAGTATCCAAACTTGTTTAATGTATCAATTAATACTTAAAATTTTATCTAACTTTTGATTTATTTCTTTTACTTGTACTTCAATAACCGAGAGCCGTGCATCTATACGTAGCATGTCCATATCTTTTATTTTTGATTCAAGGGCCGTGACTCGTGATGACATCATCCCGTTAGTGAAAGCAATACCGGCTACTATACAACCAACCCATATCCAATCACGCATTGATAAATTCATTGTTATTTATTAAAACCAAATAAATTTTTTAAATAACTAGGTTTTTCTGCCAATGAATTTAATACATCAAGAGAACCTTGATCCGTGTTTACTCCAGTATCAAAATTTGGATTAACCGAAAGTGTATCTGAAACACTAAAACTATTTGCAGGTACCCCACCTTGATTTACAAAATCTGATAAAGAAGCCTTTTGATTCATGTCTAAATCTTGAGCGTTTTCAATAGCAGCAAGGGCTTTTTTATTTTGTGTGGCCATGTTATTTGCCCATTCTTCTCCCGTGTATTTTGTTTGTTGTTGAGGAGCAAAAGCTTCATTTCTAACATAATCACCAAAATCGTTATAACCTGGAATCATGTTTAAACCAAGAACACCCCCAAAATCTACGGGTGCTCCAAGAAGTTGGCCTAGTAAGTTACCACTTTGTGCTGCTTTAACATTCTTTACTATAGGAGCTTGAACATCTTTTTCCTCAATTACACCTGATTCAAATAATTGTTGTTGTATTATAGGGGTAGAAAATTTTTGATTATAAAATGCTTCGTTTACACCAGCCTTCTCTAAATCATCACTTGTTATTTCTTTACCATATGTTTCTATTTCATATTCTTTTCTGTTTACTTCAGCTTGTTTATTTAAGTTTTCTTTAACTTGTTCTGGTAAAGCAAACACATTAGGGGATACATTTAAATTTTTTTGATTAGTAGCTTGTTCTACTAAATCTGACAAAGTACCTTGTGTATTTGCTGCTTCTGCTAATTGCAAAGCTGAACCTGTACTTAAATCTGATTCTACAATTGGAGTCTCCGGGTCATCTGGAAGAGAAAAAATAAAATTAGGATCAATTCCTCTATCAATAGCTGCTTGTCTATCCTTATCTGTAACTTCATCTTTTCCCGGTAGTGTTGGTTTTTCAAAATCTAATCCTGGTTGTCTATCGGAAATAGTAAAAGGGTCTTCATCTAATGGCGACTGTCTATTTGATCTTGTTCTTACAGCCACTGGGTCTAATGGGTATCGCACCCCTGGCATATCTTCTAAGTTGTAAGGAATCTTTTTTTGATCCATGTCGAAAAATTCTTTAGCAAAACGTACACCTGGTAATCCTTGTTGTAATTGACTAGCGACTGGATACATTTCTGAATAGGCTTCTGGATATTCGTTTTGTATTTGTCTTGTTGGATCTATATAATCTTGATCCATTGTTTCTTGGAACACATCTAAACCCGGACCGGTAAGCATAGGGCTACCATCACTTGTTCTCATAATTTTTCCGTCAGAAGTTCTAAGAACTCCTCCAGATTTTTCAGCTCTTTTGTATCCTAATTTTTTTACAAACTTTTTTTGTCTTGAGCGAAGATCTTTAACTTTATCTGTATCTCCTTTTTGTAAGGCTGTCTTAATTCGTCTATCAAGACTACCTACACTTTGTTGTAAACTATTTTGAGTATTACCTTTAGAAGCAGTTCTTGCTGCAGCATCTCTACCTGTAAGATATTGAGGTTCTGATTTTTTTTTCTTACCACTAGCTCTAGCCGCCGCTATACCTCTATTACCATCAGTTTGTTGGCGTCTTTCAGCAACTCGTTTATTAACTTTTTGTTGACGTCTAAGCCTAGATCTTCTGCCCCCAGCACCTCGGTTGGGTCTGTTTGGCCTACTTCTTTTAGGTCTACTTGGCCTTTTATTTTTAGTTCTTTTTCCCGGTGGCGGCATTATGTTCTCCTTGCTGCTATAGCTTCAGTTATATCAATATCTCCGCTTTTGGCAAGTTGAGATGTGTCAGACGGAGTTAAAAGAGCTCCTTGATTTATAGTATTAGTAGAACTTAAATTAGAAGGAAGAATAAATTCAGGTGTTTTAGGCGCATTAATATTAGCCGGAGTAACACCTTTATCAAAAGTAAAAGAAGGTGTGGTAGTTAATGGGGTTGCCTCTCCTGTCCCCATAGGTCCTTCTATGAACCGTGAGCCGTAACCCATGTATTTATCTCCACCTCTAAAAATAGAATCTGGATTATCAAAAATCTTAGTTCCAATTAAATCCTGATAAGTGTTATTAACTGATTTATTAATGTTAACATAAAAATCTTTTAAACCTCGAACTCTTTCTTTTTCTTTTAATTTTTTCTTAACAAAAGAAGAAAGTTTAATAGGTCTAAATTTATTATTCATTATAGATCTTCTTTCCGCTGAACTTAAACGTTCTTTTAAAACTTTATTTATTTTTTTATCACTCATTCCTAATAACTTAGCTGCATTAATAGCTTTAAGTAATTCTCGATCAGCATTTAATTTTACTCCATTAGCACGAGCATATAATTCTGCAGCATCTTCAGGTCCAATTGCTCCTTTTAATATATCTCGAGTAATTATTTTTTTTGCTGCTTCATTGTCTTCATTAAATTGAGAAAGTTTAAATTGTATAGAATCTTCAATAAAAGGATCTGTTATTCTAAATCCAAATGCTCCTGGAAACTCATTAAAGAATTTATATTTTCTATCTCTTGCATCTAATCCTCCTGTTGCACCTAAACCCATACGGTAAAATTGATTTAAAGATCCTGGTAAAAATGTTTTCATACCCGCTGTAAATACTTTAGAAGCTTTAGTTCCTAAATCATCTTGAGCATCGAACACTTGGTACCCTTCTTTTGTTACACCATTTCTTGCATAGATATCTAAAACAAAATCAGTAAATATTGCTTCACTCACAAAAGGTTGTGCTAATTCTCCTAAACCTTTAGCAACAGCACTAGTCATATTTTGTGCAAAATTTTCTTCATTAATTGATCCTTCACTTAATTCATTCATTATTGTTTGAAAGGGTCTAGTTAAAGCATCGTAAGCATTAATATGAGAGTAATCTATAAAGTATAATTGACCATCTTGTTTAACTGGAATGATGTCTGAATTTTGAGACCACTCAGGTAAGTATTCTCTAAGTGCATTCATTTGTTCATTGGTAACTCCTGTTATAGCTTGTCCTACTTCTGTCATTAGTTTTCCTGATCCAAGTCCAAATAAAGCTACTCCTCCTAAACGTTGCATACCAATACCTTTTGTTAAAGGGTCTTTAAATTCTCTCATTCCTCTTACTGCTGTATTAATTCCTGTTCGAATAACTTCTGCGGGAAATGCAACAAAATTACCAAAAGGTAGTTTTCTTAATCCTTGAACTAATCGTCCTACATAATCATAGTTAGGAATATTATTTCTTACAATTTCTGCTGCATACTCATCTAAGTAATCATCAAATTGACCAGGATTTGCAGCTAAATCTATGTCGAATCGTTTAGCATCATCAATAAAACGAGCTGGATTTCTAGCAAATTCAGGGGTAAAAACTTCTTTAAATTTATTTTTTTCTGAAAGAAAATTTTGAATTTTATATATATCATCTTCTGCTTGGTACAATGTTCTTGCACCTTTTCTATAAGGATCAGCCCATTTAAATTTATTAGCTAAGCTTGTAAGAAGAGTATTCTTTTTTCCTCCTTCTGTTAAATGATCAAACGATGTGCTAATTTCATCTAATGTTTTTTTCAAATCACCCATACGTGCTGCTGTATTAACAATACCTAAACGTTGATACTTTTGATAATCATCCACAAATTGTTTCATATCTTCCGCAGAATTAAATCCTTTTTCAAAAAGTCGTTTACCAAAATCTCCTTCAAGTTGGCTTTTCGCTGCTGTTTTAGTTACTTGAAAGGCACGTTTAAAATCTTCAACAAACATAGCGGGACGAAAAAAATTTCCGTTCATACCTGTAAAAGCTAGGGCACTAATAACGTTACGCATATGAGTAATTGGAGATAAAGTAGTTTTAGCTTCTTGTGTTAAAGCTTTAGGTCCTAACAATAAAGTATTGTACATTTGCATAGCAAAGCTTGGATCCGCAGCTTCTTGTGTTAATCTATCTACAGATTTTAAAATCTCAGGGGTAGTATACCAACCATCTAAAGGATTCCATTGGGAAGATTCAATTTTTGCATTGAATAATAAATCTCCTTCTCCTACTACTCCTCCTTTAGATGCGGGATTAAAGAAAAATTTATTTTCTCCAATATCTTTTAACTTTTGAAAATATTTAGCAGAACCTAAGAAGCCTTGAATTTTACTGACTGATTCAGCATATTGTTTTAAAGGGTCTTTTACTTCTCCCAATAGTCCTTTAATTTCAGGGGGAAGATTAGTTTCACTTTTAAATACAGCATCATCTAATGCTTTATTTTTAGCAAGAACTCCACGTACTGTACCAGTATTTCCTCCTTCAAGAATTAATCTAATTTGATTGTTCATAGCAAGGTCTGCTGTTTCATCTAATGCTTTAAATCCTATGATTTCTCCATCAGCATTTCTAATAGCTTCTCCATAGTTTGGATTCTTACTTGCAATAAATCCTTTCGCTCTATCAATTATAGAACGTCCTTCTGGGGAACGAGATAAATTAGCAATGTACTCTTTTTTATCTGCACCAAATGCCTTATAACTTCGAGTTAAATATTCTCCAACATTGTCAGCAACTACTTGAACAAAATCATCAGAGTGAGTTATTGCTAAAGGATTTTTAGCTAATTCTTTACTTAATAAATCTACATGACCACGAATATTTTTCATGCCATTAATAACTTCATTCATATTTTGTTGACTATACACACCAGGTTTTACTCTTCCTTTAATACGTTCTAAAATATTAGCCGATACTTTTTCATCACGAGTTGTAAGATATCCATGAATGTCCTCCATTATATCGTTTCTAGTTGCTATTCCTTGTTCATCTAAATGTTTATGGATACCTCCTTTGGTAAATTGTTGAGGATCTACTAATTGATCAACAGCTTGTCCTAACTCATTAGTTAACCTAGCTACTTGTCCCATTTGTGCTCTACCCTCAGCCACCATTCTTTTACCTGCATCAAAAGCAGCACGAGGAGTTAAACCTGCTGCACGTAAAGAACCTCCAATCCATTTATCTGCCCATCGTAAAATATTATTTTTATTAAATTGCCATCCATCTTGAATTTCAATACTTTCAAAAGTTCCATCTGCTTTTTCTACAACGGCTTTATTTTTTGGATTGTGAATAAAATCTCCAGACATACTTTTTAAAAAGGTTGTATCTCCTTTACTACCAATTGCTTTTCCAATTCCTCTAACAGTAGCACCACCTACAGGAAGAATAATTTTATCAAAAAGTCCTGCAGTAACAGCGCCTTCTACTCCAAACTTTAATCTGTTTTTCATACGTCGCCATGCTTCACTACGTCCTTCTTGGCCTACGTCCTTTGTTGATTGAGTAGGACCAAAATTAAAAGCATCACCAAGAGTTCCTAATTCATCATCATACACTGCAGCTTCCGCTAATCCTGTAGCTAAAGCCTTACCTGTAGTAGGAGCTCTTCTCATAAAGTTTGATAATGAACCAGCATTTTTTGCTTTAGATAATTTAGTGGCTGCCTTCATCGCCATTCCTCCTGGCACACCAAATTGTGTAAGAATTGAAGTAACTTGTCCTGTCCAACTATCATCTGCTAAGTCTTCAAGTTTACTAAAGATTGCCTGATTATCAAAATAATCTTCTACCTCTCGTGTCATATTAGTTCCTAATCCTAAATCAACAAGAGTAGTTCCTAGTGATACTACTCCTTCTACAGCTTTAATAGCTCCTGAAGGAACACCAGCTACTGCAGATACCACGGGAGTATACCAAGACTTATCTTCTTCTTTTTCTTCTTCTACACTTGGAATTGTGCTTACTTTATTATTAAAAGATTCAGGTAATATAAAAGTAGATTTATTTTTAATTTCTTCTTCTTCTTCTTTTCTAAGCCTACTAGGTAATATAAAATCAACCATCGCTTACTTCTCTGGAGTTAATTGATAATCTTCCTCAAATATTTTTATTACTTCATCTTTAGAATACGAAGAGCCATCTTCTTTTACATTACTTTCCATAGCCTCTACAATGTCTTCTTCTGTGTAAGTTGTTTTTTGCGCTCCACCTTCACCTCCACCTTCACCTCCACCTTGAGCAAAATTCCAAGCACGATTTAATACATCTTGTACTTCTTGTTCTGTATACGATGTGCCATCAGCTTTTTCAGCACCTGTTAATTTTAAAAATCCTTCAGTAAAGAAATCTTTACGAGAAGTTCCAGACGCTGACTTAGATAAAGCTATTAATTCTTCATCACTTTTTGTGCCTCCAAACATACTTTTAAAGAAATTAAAATTTTTCATTAAAGCAGTATCATCTCCCCCTTGCTCTGCTTCTAATTGAAGTAATTCTTTTTCATGTGCTCGTGCCACATCTCCTTCTTTTTGTTTCATTCCTGCTTCAATTGATGCCATAGTTATTTTATCGGCACGATCTGCTAATTCTTTTCCTAAATTAGTAAAACCTTGAAGAGGTCCTTTAGCAGATTCAGCTACAGCCGTTACAAAATTATCTCCTTTTGCCGTGGCTAAATTTAATCCAAATTGAGTTACTGCTTCCCAAGCACCTTTTTTCTTTTCATCTTTTGTATCTCCTAAATATTTTTCAAAGATCTCTTTATTCTCTTTAATATAATCATCTAGGTTTCCTTTTTTAATTTCTTTTTTTAAATCATCAAATTTCTTTTTTTCTTCCTTTATATTTCCTTTATTACTTTTTTCTATTCCTGGTTGTCTGTCGCTTGATTCAATTGTTTCTGTTTCTGTCTCTAATTCATCTACTGCATCGCCTCCTTTTATAAAATTATAAAGACCTGCTCCTCCTTTATAAGCTGCATAAGGAACTGCTGTTTGAAAAGCAAGATTAGGTATACTTTTACTTCGAATATTAAATTTTGGGGTTCTAAGTTTACCGTATACACTTTCCAAACCTTTTGCAGTTTTAGCATCTACACGACCTGTTCCTCCCCATAACTTTTGAAAACCAGATCTTGGATCTACATATTGTCTTTTAAAATAATCTCTCATACCTTGACCCATTCCTTTATAAGTTTTAGGATCAATTAATTTTTTTCCAAATCCTTTCATATAAGGAAGAGCATATCTTCCTCCTTTTAATCCCAAATTTCCTATGCTAGCAGCTACTCCATACCAAGCATATGTTACAGGCTTAATGCTTCCATCTTTCATAAGAGCATATTGTGGCCTAAACATTGGTCTGTTTAAAACTTTTGGGTTTGATTTTTGTATATTATTTAAACCCATTTTAATTACCTTGGAATTGATTGTAAGCTCCTAGTCCTGCAATACCAAGTCCTAGTGCTTGAGTAAATGGATTGGTTGAAGGTTCTTGAGTATACTGATATTGACCACTTGGAACTCCTCGTAAAATATCACTAGCAAATCCAAGTCTAGTAAATGGTTCACGTTGAGCCATTATTTGTTGTTGTCTTTGAGCATCCAACATTCCTTGACCTAGTTGTTGTTTCATACCACCTATACCTAGAAGTGATTGGATATCTTGTTGACCTAGTTGTTGACCAAGAGCGCCAAGTCCAGCCATAGTTTTACCTGTGCTTGCTTGACCTAAACCTAGTTGACCTAAACCTTGACCTGCTTGTAGTGCTCTTCTTTGTTGATCAGCAAATGATCCCATTGCTGCACCTTGTGCTTGTTGAAAGTTTCTAGATAAGTCTTCAAAAATTCTTCTTGATTTAATGTCGGCTAAATTTTTCCCCATTTCTGCTTCTTGAACACCCATACGTGATCCTCCAAAAGCACCTACTTGTTGTGCTTGAGCAGCTAAACCTTGTTTAGCAATATCAGCTTGACGATCATATTCTTTAAGAGCCTCTTGTGTTACACTTTGTTGATAAGGATTCATAAAAGCTTGAGCTGAAGACGGGTTGTAAGCCTGTGCTCCGCTTAATAATTGTCCTGCACCAATAGCTTGTGTAGTAGCACCAAGTCCCGCTTGTTGTCCCGCTTGTTGTAAGTACGGCGCATACGAACCAATACCTTGACTAGCTAAACCAAAAGCTTGTTGTTGCTCTGGTGAAAAATCCGCAAATTTAAATTGTGGAATATCTTGAGCTATACCTGCTCTACCAAACTTTCGTAAGTTAAAAGCTTCTTCTGTTTCAGTAAAATTACCTTGAGCATCTTTTTTTCTTGCCGCCTGTGGATCTCCATACACAGAAGCTAATAATTGTTCCGCCCTCTTTTCTATGTAAGGGGGTTGTGCAGTAATATTTGTGTAAGTTTCAACCATTATGTTTTTGCTCCGTAATTATTTTGTATACTGTATAAAAATTTTGACCCTCTTTCTCTTTCATCTTCTCTTCCTTTAGCACCCATCGCTGCGCCAAGCCCTCTAACTGTTCTTGCATTAACAACAAATTCTCCATCACTTAGCATCGCTGGTATTTCATCACTTGTCTCGGTTCCTGGTCCTGCTATCTTACCATTCTTACGAGGAAAGTCTCCACCATCTGCTAAACTTATTATTCCCCCATTAGCTAAACTAAAACCATAGGGTTTATTAGCACCACCATAAGGTATTAATTGAGGAGGTGCAATATTCGCATCACCTAGATCTCTAAACCCAGGAAATTTTCCATATACGTCTTCATATTCTGATGTTGCTTTTTCTTCACCACCAAGACCTGTAGCACCCGCTACACCTAAACCTAATAATGCGGATTTAATTGGATTGGCTTTTACATATCCTAAACCTTTTTGAAGTATATTTTGTTTAGGGAAAGTAGCTGCTTGCATAGGTCTTCCAGCGATTTCTCTTGTTATGTTAGCACCCACAGGTTTATTAAATATTCCCCCTAATCCTTGACCTGCTTGAACACCCCCAAATTTACTAAGGGCTCCTCCTGCTAATCCCGATAGGGCTGCAAATTTAAGAGCTTCTTGTGGGCTTTTACCAGCAACTAAACTTCCAAGGCCACCACCAATAGCGGTGCCTAGCATTGGTCCTCCGTATAAAAATCCTAGTCCTGCACCTACTGCCGGTGCTATTTTTTTTGCTGCTTTAAAAATCTTCTTTAGCATGTTCTCCTTTTGCAAGTCATGATTGTGTGATATAAGCAAGGAGGCTAAACTTGTAGAAATGCCAATTTAATTATATATTTATAGGCAAATTATTGCTATATGACAATAGATATTTATAGCTAACCAAAAGGAAAGAATGATGGCTACTAAAAAAACACCCACCCCTGTAGTTCCCGCACCTCCATATGGAAGACCTTTAAATAAGGATGAAATAGAATTTGTAAAAGAAAATATAAAAAAACTACAAGAATACGGAAAGAAAGGAAAGCATGGCAAAAAAGAAAAAACAGACTGAACAAGTTTTAAAATTTGATACAATAAGACCTTTTGGTCCTACAATAATGAGAGGCAGAATGCCTGATTTTATTACTAAAATGCTCGATAATAAAGCAACAGAGATGTTGACTGATAAAAAATTATCTAAAGAGTTTGATCACTCAGGTAACTTAGCAGGTAATGTTAAACAAGAAGTTCGTTATCCTCAAGACTGGATGAACACAGAAGAATTTATGCCAATGGTTCAATTAATTGGTGAGATGGTTAAAAATTATATTTCTATACCACCAGCAAGTGAAACAATTAAACCTGAGTTTGTAGGTAAGATGGTTATTGAATCTATGTGGTCCGTGAGCCAATATGCAGGAGACTTTAATCCTTTTCATATACACGAAGGTCAATTATCTGGCGTATGTTATTTACGAGTGCCACCAAGCCTGCCAGCAGAATACGCAAAGGAAGATCACTACCCAACAGTAGGAGATATATGTTGGTTCAATGGTCAAGCTGCTACATTCAGTGGACATAAGCACCAAGAGTCGCCAAAGGTTGGTGATATATTTTTGTTTCCAAACTGGTTAGCACACGGTGTATATCCATTTAGAACACCAAATGAAGAGAGAAGATCGGTATCTTTTAATTTAC
>CAACVD010000552.1_pt1 | contig 18142 bp, 11 predicted proteins | sample 2381771 | NCBI WGS metagenome assembly CAACVD01 (sample SAMEA5211965, study PRJEB30684) | marine metagenome | biome: Marine; feature: Epipelagic; material: Water | collected 2015-10-15 | depth 15 m | reverse complement strand
CAAGTTCCCCTTCAAAAGTACCAGCAGTTGCCCATGTTCCTGACGGAAATATTAAAGTGCAAGTGCCCGCGCTAGGAGCAGAAATAGTAGCTGTAATAGTTGATAACACTGTAGTTTTACCAACTTCTCTTATTCTTAACTTTACAGAACCGCCTGTTAAATTAACTGCAGCCCACGTCGTGCTATCTTCAGGATCTAACGTAAGGCCAGAGCCCGCAGTATTGCTGTCTTTTAAATTAAAAGTAAGTTCAGGGAGTGTATCTCCTACTACTAATTTTATTGTGTCTGAATATGCCATAATTAATTTTACCTTCCTAATGCTCTAGTGTCGAGTTGACTGTATACAGGTATAAAATCTGCAGCACGCCAATCCCAAGTTATACCATCATAAACTCTTTCTGCTGTAGGACCTAAAGGTGATACCCAAAAAGGTTTACCATATCTATGACTTTCCAAAAATACTGGTAACGCTAAAGAAGCTGGGCCTAACATACCGCTTCTATCTATTATTTCAGTCATATATTGCCCTGTGCTCATATTGTTTGTTTTAAAATAATCTACTCCTGGATCATTTGGGCTTACTCCAGGTAGCACCCAAGCTAAAAATGCTTTAAACAATTCTCTTATTTCTAAACCTAACATTGTTATTGGTAGCAACATGCCCGCCATCATAAGCAATGGCATAGCTCCTGCACCTGCACCTTGATTAACAAACCCAGTGTGTGCTTCTTTTATTGTTGGGAAAACGATTGTTTTGCCATAAGCATAGAAGAAGGATTTAAGTTGCCAAATAAGAGCATACCTAGGGTCGTTTGCGTAAGTAGGTCTTTGTGCTGGATTAGGTCTAACAATAGATTCATCAACAAATTGTGCTAATCCTTCATTAACTTTTTCTCTAGTAGCCTTATCTGCTTTGCCTTTTTCCCAAGCCAATACTTCGTCAGCAGTAACATTAAGTTCATTTAAATATAATTGAGAAGTGGTATCGCCTTCTTTAGCTTTTCGTGCATGGTTACGTAAAAACTGAGCTCCCATGCCCGAAGCAAAAACCCTAGTAAACCTAGTGTAGGCCTCTAGACCAGTTGCTCTAAACCAAACATCAGAAACATCTTTAGCAGTTTGGTTCATAAAATCTTGTTCCCCAGCTAAAACAAAGAAAGTAGACATAGCATCTACTCCTATAACCCCTATCTCTCTAGCGATATCTGCTGCCTCTTGTGGGTTTTTAATCATGTTTTTTATAACATCAGTGACGTCACTTATTTTAGCAGTGCCTCTGGCCCTTAGCACTGGTCCAGCAGTATCTTGTAAAGAAGCTATAACTGTAAGGCCAAGCAAAGTTACAACATTAAGAACTAAACCAATATTATTAGCTGTTTTTAACCAACCGTTTTGTATTGGAGGTATTTTGCCAAACATAGAATCTATTATGTCTCTTGCTTCTTTTTGTTCAGCGGGTTTTAATTTTCCTAAAAGCCTATTGAACTCACGCTTACCACCCGACTGTTCAAACTCATATTTTAAAGAAACCTTGTCTAAGTATTTTTTTAAGGCAACTTCAGGGGGATCTACCAGGCCTGCGTCCATAAGTTGTTTATTTGTTATTTTAGAGAACAAAGGTTTTCTTTCTTTTAACATACCAATATCAATATCTTCTTGAGCTGTAAACTCTATGTCTCCATTGTTCTTACTTATCATGTCATTAACAGCTTTATTAATCTCTGTATCTTTTACAGTAGGATTTGCTTGTTTTAATAGCTCTTTAAGTTTTTGTTGTTTACCTTCATCGCTTGCTATTTCAGCAATAGCTATAACACGAGGGAAGAAGTTTTTTCTAAAACCAACATCATATTTGTCTAAATTAAGTTCTTGATAAATTGCTTCAAAATAATCTCTTACTTGCCTAGCCTGTGGTGTTGTTAAATCTGCAGTAGCTATTTCATCGTTAGCCGCTTCTGCCAGTATAGCTTTTTGGTCTGCGTTAAAAGTAGAGTAAAACCATCCGTCTTTCACTCCTAAAACTTTTGCAACGTCGTTTAGCATTTTGTTAGCTCTTCTGGTTTTTAAAGTCATTATTCCTGCTCTACCTGTAGCAGACACACTTCTAGGTTCTTGATATAAAAAGTTAGCAACTGCTTCTCCTGGAGGTCCAAAGTGTCTAAGCCTTGTGTCAGAAGTTAAGAAAATTTGTCTCATAAACTTAGGCATATTTTTTGTAGTTAAAATTTTACGTGTTTGTTCTAAACTTTTTCTAAGCTGTTTATCCGTAAAAGTTTCAGGTCCTAATATGCTTTCTATCTGACTTTCTATTTTTGCTTTGACTTGGTAAGGGACTTCTTGGTTAGCAGGGTTTCTTAAAGTGTCTTGTAGGTCTTCTGCATATTCATCAAATGTTTCATTTATTTCAAATCTTTTTCTTTGTGCTGGGTTTAATTTTTTATATAGGTTTTCTTGAGACTTGGCTAGTCTTTTAAACCAAGCTTTTGCAGGAGTGTTTAAGTTACTGTAAGTAGTTCCGTCTACATCTAAACCTAATTTTTCACGTATAGCTATAGCATTTTGGTCAGCTAAAAAATTATTAAATCCAGTCTCATCATCAGTATAAGTAGCAGGGGAATTATCACTTTCTCTTATCTTATTATATGCTTCTAGCAATTTTTTTCTTACTGCTGGTACTTTTAAACTTTTTTCTATTTCTTGAAAAGTAAAAGAGTTACCAAGTTCTTTTAAGAAAGCAGTGTAATAAGCTCCTTCATTTACTTGGCCCCCTGTTTTCATCATAATTACATCAAAATGTTTATACTGCAAAGTCATAGCTGCAGCGTTAGGATTATCTAAAAGCTCTTGTCTTTTAGCCTCAAAAGTAGTTTCATTTATTGTGTTTCTAACTGAAGCAGGTAATCGCGAATCACTAAAAGTTTCTTCTGCAGATATAATTTTTAAATTTGTCTCTAAACCCAACTGTCTTGCTGCTGTCATTAATCCAGTTAGTATTTGTTTTCTAAAAGGTAATTTGGCTCTTGTAGGTGGTGGAGAAACAGCATCTTGTCTTTGTTTTAAAACATCTTGTAATAAAAAAGCTGTTCCGTTTTGATATTTTAGATTATTTTTAAAAGTGGGTTTAGTAGAATCATTCCTAATTAGCCTGCTTAGTTCTGCATATTTGTCTCTGCCTCTATATTCTACGCCATCTTGAGCTTGATAACTTTCAAATAAAGCACGATCATTTATATCCATTTTTACAGCACTAGTGTCTACTGGAGTGCCCATGGTAGGGTCAGCCCTCGTAAAAGGTATTGCTGTTTCAATTGGATCTCTACTTGAGTCAAGAGGTTGGTTAGTCTGGAATAACCCAGTATCCTCTAAAAACTCTGTTTGTCTCTCTTGAGCTATAATTTGTATGTCCTCTGCATAAGTTCCTATTTTTGCTTCTGTATCTATAGTGCCTCCCGCCCCTTCAAACCTAGGCTGAGGAATAACACGAGTTCCTGAAGGAGTAGTAATTGTTCTAGTAGCTTTATCTTTAAATTTACCAGGGTTATTTCTTATATCTTGAGCTTGTATAGATGCTATAACTCCTGATATGGGCCTAAGAAAATTTAAGTAAGTTTTGTCTTGTTGAGAAAGTTCAGTAAACAATTCTTTTGCTTTTGTTTCTACATCTGTTCTTGTTCTAGCTTCCCTCATAAGTCCTTCCCCTACAAAAGGTGCGGGGTATCTAATAGCAATAACATTTTCTACTTTTTCTTTTAAAGCTGTAAGTTCATCTAAACTCATTTCAGACATACTATTTGCTTCTAAATCTTGTACAAAAGGAGCAATAAGATCTGGCTGGTTGGTGAGTTCTAAAAAAGGAGTTTCTATTTGTGCGAAAGCATCTCTAGTTATTCTGCCTGGAGCGTAGGCTAAATTAGTTAACCCAAATTTCTGTTCTAACTCAACAAGTTGTTGTTCTACTTTTTTTGGGTCTTCTGATAATTTTACTTTTAAAATACTTGCGCCAGCTGGGCTTGTCATAATATCTTGTAAATTGTCTCCAGTCACTTCAAGAGCTCCTATAGCAATATCTTCCCCAATTCCACGTCTCCCTTTTACTGTAGTTGGATAATACTCTAGCCTAAAGCCTTGTTCGGGTAAAAGAGTAATTGCATCTAGCAATGCAGCTACTCTTTGTGCGTAAGTGTCTGCTAATTCAACCACGTCTCTTCTGCCAGTACGCCTAGTAATTGTAGTGATTCCTTCTAGTAGAACAGACATATCTACATTACCAGCAGGTACACTTTCGGATAGGCCTGCCCTTAAATCTTTTACTTTAAAATAAATAGGGGTTTGGTAATTACCGCCTTTTGTTCTTTCTTTTGCTTGAGCTACCCTAGTAACTAAATCTTCTCTTATGTTTCTAAACTCACTAATGTTTCTACGTGTTGCTTGTTGAAACTCTTTCTCTTCGGGTTGCATTCTAATAATGACATAACCTCTGTTTTTATCTGTGTCTGGTCTTTGTGGGGCCTCAAACACATCTCCTTTTTTAGAAGCATTTCGCAAAGCTTTTATATCTCTTCTATCTACAAACCTTACAAACCCTACACCTTCTGTATTAGACTCTTCTTCTTTTGCCCTTCTTTCAAAATTTTCCACCGCGCTTTTAGATAAGAAAGGTTTTTGCGTATTGAATTCTTGTTTTAGTGTATTTTGTACATATTGATTTAAACCCTCTACTTGCTCTGGAGTAGCCTTTGGGTCTGTTTTACTTATTCTAAAAGCTTTACCCGTTTTAGGATCTACATAAGGGTTTTCTACAGTACCAGAACCAAATCTTTTCATAACTAAAGGATCTGCTTCTGCAACTGGAGCCCTAACGCCTGCTTGGTCTGCTGCCTCGGCTGTTTTTACATTTGTTCTTTTTAGTATTTCAGTGACACCTACTAAAGGTATACTGTTTATATCTCCACCTTCTTCTGACAACCTATCCATACTACTGGAGATGGCGTCTTGTGGTTGTACGTTTGCTCCAGCAGCAACAATCTCATCTAACAAACTAGACATTTCTTCAAAAGGTTTTTTTGCAACCCTTGCTAAATAATCTCTATCTACACCTTGTAAAGGGCCTGCTAATTGTTCTGCTTTTACTAAGTCGTTGTAAATAGAAGACAGTCTCGCCCTTACTTTTGGGTCTGCTTTCCTTACTTGAGCACGTGCTTGGCCTTTGTTTTTTATCTTGCCTGTAGCAAGTTTTTTACCTTCTTTAACAAAAAATACTAAGTCATCATAGTTTATAGGAAGTTTGTAATCGTTTTGAATATAGTTAGTCAATTCGCTTTTTACAGCAGGGCTGGCTTTGCCTTCTTGTAGATCTAAAACATTTGCTCCTACCTCAATGTCTTGCACGCCTCTATCAGATTCATTTATTGATTCATCTTGATCTGTACCCATGTTTTCTGTTTCTTGAAAGGCTTGCCTAACAACATCAAAAGGAGTAGTGCTAGTGTCCGTCAATCCTTTTTTTCTATACTCTCTGTGTTCTGCTAATGTTTGACTTATTATTTTGTAACGATTAGGGTCAGCGGTTCCTAATATTTCTTGCATCTTAGCTTTTGCTTTTTGGAAGTCATTTTCAAAAGTGCTAGAGGTACTTTGGTAATGTACAAACTCTTGAGTTTGGGTATCAAAAATACCTACCACCATATCATCCCCCATTTGTCTACTTCTGCTATATCCTAAGCCCCTTTCTGCTAGCCACTGATCTTGTAGTTCAGTATTAAAAGGATATATATTAACTAAGTTTTGAAATTCTTGAGCTTTTACTTGGTCTGTTGTAAAAAAAGCACCTTTTGCTGTAGCTACTGAAATAGCGTTTGGTACAAGGTTTTCTAGTTTTTTTAAATCTGCTTCATTTTTACTATCTATATCTATAAAAGCACTATCTTTATTAGAACCAACATTAGCTAAAAAAGCGAATTGGGCTTCAAGAGCAGAGGCTCTTTCCTTCATTATCCTGCCTAATTCGTTTTCATTAAAACGTTCATTAAACATTCTTATGCCATCGGTCTCTGCTACGCCTCTGTTTGTGTATTCTCTTAGTTTATTCATTGCGCCTGTACCAGCACCTAAACCTGCACCAACACCAACACCACCAAAGAAACCAGCAAACAAAGCGTTTAGCCTATCTACTCTTGCATTTGCTTTCGTGTAAGTATCATCAATGCTGGTTTTTTGTTGTATAGAAAGTTCTTCTTGTAGTCCTTCTGCTATACCTTCTGCAACAGAAGTTACAGCCACACCCGTACCTAAATCTCCGAAAAAAGTAGAAGTAGGACGTAAATCTGGAGTAAAAGGGTCAGCTCCCGTGCTTTTTCTCAATTGGCCGCCTTGTCGTAAACGTTTTCCTATGGCAACTGCAGTAGCTGCTTCTGCCCCTAAGCCTATAGCACCAAAAACTTGTCCTTGCCCTAATGCTTTAATCGCATCTTCTGGGGAACGCATGTCTTGATCTACATAATCACTAAAAGCAATACCAGTACCCATTCTTTGTTCTTGGCTATATGCTCCCGCAAGAGCTCCTTGTGTAAATCTTAAATTACGTTTTTGGCTACGGAGCTGTGCGTATATATCATTTAAATCTTCGAGTTCTTTTGGATTAAAAGTAAAAGGTAACTCTTTTCCTTTAGATTCAGCTAAACTGTTTTTATATTGTTTATTTAAAAGTTCTTCTGCTTGTTCTTTTGTAACGTTGGGCCTACGTCTTTGTAAGTTTGCGGGTATTCTTTTAAGACCTTGTCTACCAGCAGCTTGTAACGCTCCTGCACCTGCTATCAAACCAGGGGTTGCAGTACCTCCAGATAAAACTGTTCCCCCAGCTACAATACCACCTACAATAACCGCTTCAGTTAAGCTAGCTGCTAAAGAAGGTACAAACTGGCCTGTAGCAGAAGCAAATTGCTTAAAGAAACCAGAAACAGTCGGCTCTTCTAAAAACTCTTCAAAGCTTTCCATACCTGCTAAAGGTATAGCTGCTTGGTCTTCTAACCTATCTCCCTCTTTTAAAAAGTTTGCTGCGTCTTCATCGTTACCACGTAAAGTAGCAATGGTAGCTCTAAAGTTTTTATTTTGAGCAGCTATATTACGGGCCCCAGAAACTACACCCGCACGCAGAGCTTCTATTGGACTATCTATACTTTCTACTCGAGTCGCAGCAGGAGCACCAGCTATAGTAGCTCCTTGTTCTAAACGATCAGACTCTAAATTTCTACTTGTGGGTTGCCCAGCAATACTGCCTGATCTAATTTTTTGAATAATATCTTGTTCGTTAACTGCCACATTTATTCTCTGTCGATTACTGACATAACTAGTCCTGAACTTATTGCATCTGGAAAGTAGGATCTAAATTGATCTCCAGTCATAACTGGTACATATTGACCACCATTCGGGTCTAAAGTAACTATCTCTTTTATTTGTTCTCTACCATTCACGGTTTCAGTTCTTATTCGCATATTAGTGCTTATGTCTCCAGCTACTAGACTTAAATTTCTATTACCACCTATAACCCCAAAACCAAAAGACCCACCTCTTTGTTGGTCGCCTTTTGTGATTGCAAAAGCAGAAACAAATTCTCCTATTTGTTGTTTTGCAACAGTTGCTGCCCCAGCACTTATAGTACTTGGTTCAATTAAGCCAGTATCTTGATTAAATGAAATTTGTGTACCAATGGGGCTGCCTTGCAATGTTATTTTTTGAAGTAGTGTTTGGAATTTGTTTAAGTTTGCTCCTACAGTAGGATCTTGTATGGTCTTTCTGTCATTACCCTTAAAATCTTTAAAATAGTTTATATCTTCGCCTCGTTTTAATAAATCTTCAGTTATACCAGCTTCTCTTTCTTTGTTATCTCTACGATTGTCACTAATAATTTTATTAACACTAGCCATGTAATCATCTTTTGATTTTTGTAGTTTTGCTTGAGAGTCTATTCTATCTAAGACACTTTCTCCAGGATCATCTGTGTTCATAAGGTTAAACGCAAATTCAAAATTTGCACGTACATCCGCTGAACTTCCACCAGCTGCCATTGCATAAGCTAGTGCAGCTTCTTTTCTACCGAAGTCTATTTCTGGGTCGTTATTAGGTATTTTTCTAAGGTCTTCAGGAGTTTGTATATCGTATTTATTAAACAAAACTTGTGCATCTTTTAGAAAATCTTCTTCAACCCCTATTCGCAGTAGCTCTGCCTCATTGTCAACTAAAAACTGACTTATCTGATCTGTAGAAGGTTCTTTTCCATTTTCTCCAACAGGAAATACAAGATTAGTACCTTTAAAAACTTCTGGCTCAGGAGTAGTTCTTTGAAACTCTACGCCCCCTTGAGTAATAGTGTCTGGTTGTGGTTGAGTTAAAGTTACATTCGTTACTTCTTTTTCTTGGCCTCTTTGTCGCGGCACATTCCCACCTGTTCTTTCTGTGGTTTGTGTTTGAATTAACTTTTGTTCTCCTGAACTATTACGCAATGCGTCTTGAGTATTTTTATCTACACCTGTTCTAAGGCCAATTTCATTGCCTGGTAAAAGATTTACAATCTGTCTTTGTATATTTCCTGACTGATCAAAAAATTGTCCATTCTTAATTATTTCTCTTGCTTGTGCTTCATCTATAGTACCTGCCTGCCTATCAAATTCTGTGGCTGCTGCTTCTGTTTTTGTTTTTGCACCAAGATTAAATTCGTCTATTTCGTCTTGTATAGCTGAGTTTATTAAAGACATTTGTCCAAAAGCTTCACTAGGAGAAATTTCGCCTCTTGCTACTTTACCATCTAATTCGTTAGTATATTCAACAGGGCCGTCTTCTCCTAAAACATTTTTATCGTATTCTTTAAGACTACCTAAAAGACTTGTAATTGGTCTCCTTAGAGCCCCAGCCGCACTATCAGCATTAACTTTTCTGGTTGCAGTATTAAAAAGAGTTCTAAACCCTTCTAAGTCAGAAGACATTACTATATCTTTTGGGTCATTACTAAAACCAAGGGTCTTAGGCACTAGGCCCTGGTCTGTCTTTAAATCATAATGAATTGCGCCATTATTTCTATTTATTCTTACACCTACTATATCTCCTTCTTTTGTTTGATTGCCATAGATATCTGTGTAAGACCTAGCTGTGCTTAAACTGTTAATAGTATCTACCATTAAATCGTGTTCTTTTGGCTTAACAAAATCTTTACTGTCTCCATAAGACTCTAAAGTTTCGTAAGCAGCTGTTAAATCATTTACCTCCTCTGTACCAAAGACTAGCTTGTTAAAGTTAGCTTCATCTACATTTGCAAATTTTACTCCTTCCTCTCCAAGAGATACTTCTTGTATATACGGAGAAAGCGAACCCATAAGAGTATCTGCATCTCTCTTTTTTCTTTCCTCTCTTTTATCTTTAATGGCCTCAGCTGCATTAACTTTTGCTAAATAACTACTCATATCATTGACGCTAATATAGCGGTTCCCATACCAATAATATTATTGGCGTATCCTGTTTTTGCTTGTTTATAGGCGTTTCTTCGTGCTACTGCGTTTTGAGCCCCTGATCCAAGGCCCGCTAATGCTTGGCTATTTATACCTTGCCCAATACCTACTAGTTCTGATAATAAAGCTTGATTAACTGTTCTTTGTCTAAGTCGTGCGTTGTTAACCCCTCCTGCTAGGGACAACTGTCCTCCTCTTTGGGTAGCTCTTTGTTGTTGTTGTCTTTGTGCTGCAGACATACCCATACCATATCTTTCTTGATTTCTTCTTTGTACTTCAGAAGCTATTCTGGTTTGTGTAGCTGCATTTTCTTTAGCTCTATCCATCAAGGTAGTATCGTCTGTCATATCCAAAAGCCTTTTTTCAAAGTCCCTGAAATTACCTATATAGTCGTTATAATCTTGTCGCAAGATATCTGCAAAAGCCTTATCTGGGTCCTGTACACTAGGTAAATCGGCTGCGTAATCTTGACTTGTATGTCCTGTATAATGTGCCATTTTTTAACCTAGTGCATTTTCCCCTGTTATATAATCTCCAACTGCTACCCCTAATTTAGTAGCACCTTTGAAAATACCTGAGGCTCTAGCACTTTTGTTTTTAAGTTTATTAAGAGAATCTACAGTTTCTATCCTAGCTAACTGTGAAAACCCTGAGGCTGTTTTATTTTCCAAACCTTTAACTGATTTTAAACCGCTTACTTGGTCTGATCTAGCGCCCACTAACCCTTGATAAGTACCTTGAGCTACTTGGTCTACCGCCGCAGAGCTTAAATCTGCATATAAATTTAAGTTTGAAGTTGGGTTTGCTATAGGCCTATCTCCTAAAGACTGATAAACATCTGCACTAGCTCTACCTTCTGCTGTATCCATTAGAGTATCCTCTTCTGCAAATCCAGTTGCTATTTGTTCTTTTAACTTTGGTAGATATTCTTTCCTAAAATGGTTTTTATTAGCTATGCTTATACCAACACTAGTTTTATCACCTTCACTCTGTTTTGGTTTATCTGGTTTACTCATTTAACTTTTCTCATATATATTCGTGTATCTAAAACCCAACCTTTGTCTATTGCGTACGATTCTAATTCTGGTACATGAGACTGCGCCTCTATGTATTTACAATCAGACTCTTTAGCTAACGCTTCAATCCAGTCTTCGTGGGCTAACCATTCATGCCCGCCCTTTTTATAAGTATACGCTATCCACATATACAATGTCTTGTCTTTTGTAAACTGGTCTGTCTTCACAGTCAGCACTAAAAACCCGACTGGAGAGGTAAACAAAAACGCTCTTTCGTTTACACACTCGCTGTAAACATCTTCAGGAATAAAAGTTAAATTAGGATTGTCTTTTAATATACTTTCTAAGCCTGGCTTTATAGTGTTCCACGTGGAACGTATGTCTGTAAGCAATGGCTTAACAAAGTCATTAGTAGTCGATCTCCCTTCCATATCTTCCATAGCGCCTCCTTGGCCTTCCTATTCCTTTGTATTTTACTGTTCTTTTCACACCAAGGTCTCCACCTCTTGCTCGGAGTTCTGCTTGTTGTGTTTCTAAATTAAATTGTGCAAGGTATTCTCTAGCAGCTCCTACATCTGTCCATTCTTTGCTTGGTATACGAAGTAATCTATATAATGTTCCATATATAATTGCATCCCTATAATGATTAGAGAAAGCTGTATCTATATTGTTACTGGTTCTTGTAGGCTTTAGAGCAAGGCTTGCTATAACTTCTTTAGACCCACTAGGCACTGGCACTAGCCAAAATAAACTTGAAGACTTTTGTAAATACACATGAGGACTGCCTGTTCTATTTCTCCAGTCTGGGTAATTTAGTTCTAAACTTCTTGGGCTTATTGGATCTAAGTCATTACCATCTTCTGTCATTAACAACACTTGGTGTACTTCAGTCCCAACAGGTATATCAAAATCATATTCATAAACCCCTGACACAGTATTAAAAGGGTCCATATCATGCACATAGGCTTTTGACCTTTCGCAAAGATCTATAGTAGCTGAACGTAAATTTGACTCTACCAGAGAATCAGGACACATAGGTACGTAAGGTAGAATTTCTTTTATTAAAGAGGAAAAGCTAGCCATGGCTAACCTCTATTCATTGGGATGGCAGGTTGCTGTTGTGCCGTGTCATTGTTTGGGCTTAGTAAAGCTTGTGCCCCAGCGCCTTGGCCTAGACTAGCAGCAAAGAGTTGAAAATGCGAAGTAGCTCTTTGGCTGTTAGAAGCATATTCTGCATCTTTCATATAAGCTTTATACAAAACAAAATCTACAATTGCATTACCATAAATATCATCTACATCTATGGTAGAACTTGCGCTACTTAAATCTGTAGGAGATTTAGAATAGACAATTTCTACATACGCATTTCCTGCAACCCCTGGATACACATAATAATTTCTTGGGTCATCCTCATCAAAAATATAATGTTTGACTGTAGTACCATGTGCAGCATCGCCGCTTACACTTGGGTTATTCCAATCTGGCTCTTGTGTATTAAGAATATCCGCGCTAACTATTCTTATAGCTCTAGCGCCTGTAGCACCGCCAGAGGCATCAGACATATTTCTAGTAATTTTAATTAACCGCAACCCATTAGTTGGTAGTGTTTGTTTTGTACCTGTAACTAATTGTACGTTATCTGTAAGAGCAGAAGCTTCGGGCCTAATATTTACAATTTCTCTTTGTGCATCATTTATGTACCTAAGCAGTTCTGCCTCAGGCCATCTAACACTTGTAGTATCTTGCAAAGTGTCTTGCGCTCTTGTAATTATATTAGCGCCTGTAAGTGTGCCCATGTTCTATCCTATTAAACAGCTTTTAATTCTTCAATTAAAGCTGACTTCTTTTTACGTCTATCTAATTCTATACCAATAGTACGACCATACTCTTCTAATTCAACTTTTGTCATACTTTCAAAGTCTGGAGAATCAACTGTCTCTGCAATTTCTACTCCTGGCATATCTTCTATTACAACTTCTTCTACTGGAGCAGGCTCCATTGCTGGTACCTCTGACTCTTGCACTTCTGTGCATCCTTCTTGTAAACATAATAAACCTAACTCAGTTCCAACTTGTCTTGGCTCACCTGCTTTTAAATGTATAACTGCGCCCCAAGTTGAAGCGACTGACTTGTCTTCGTTTGAAATAATCCACATACTTTTTACTCCTTAAATATGGGTGGCCATAAGCAGCCACCCATAAAATATACCACAATTAGTATGCAACATCTAACGCAATAACACCAAAGTCTTCAGACTGTCCTGTGACATCTGAATGATACTTAGGCTTCTTGAGTCCAAATATTTTACCAATTGAAATACCGTTTTGGTTTCCGTAGTCAAATGTGTCTTCAACTATTTCAGGGATACCAATATCAGCCATAGCTAATGATTGAGCACCACAGAATAAACATCTTGAATAGTTCACATCCGCATTAGCACCGCCTTTATAGCCAGCAGCTCCTGCATTTGATGAAGTACCAGATGTAGCACCAGTAGTATTAAACACGTGTCTAAACTCGTGAATCATAATACCATCGACCATTAAACTTGATGAACCAGAGAACAAGCTTGATTGTGGTCCTCTAATACCAGCTTGCCTTACGTTAGCAAGGAAATCTGAGTCAAGTTTAAGATCAGCCATAACTTGCGGAGTTACAAAGAGATGGAATGTCTCATCGTTACCTGCGCCTCTTAGGCCTCTGATGTATTGATCTTTAGCATATGCTTTTAGATCAACAATAGTTGAATAGCTTAGTTTGTCAGCTGCTGCTAAAGCAGTAACATCACCAGCTACTAACCCACTAGTTGCATCTACTCTTCTATGTCTATTAGAAGTAGGTGCAGTAACATTGCTTGAAAACTCTAAGTCGTTTAGGTTTTGCCCTGAGTTTAAAGAAGCTCTTAGTGCTCCGTTATTCTTAAGGTTATATCCAACACCACTTAGTGTAAGAAATGCTAATTGGTCCATTCTGTCAGCCATTGCATATGCAAGTGCGTCTCTTGAATGTTCCCTAAAGTTCACAACTGACTTTTGATCTGCAAGTCTACCAGATAATCTGTTTGCAAATCTTAGTTGGTCAATTGTTACGACGATGTCGAAAGCTCTTAATGCCTCTTCGTTCCCTTCAAGAGTGTTGTCTCCAACAATACCGTCACCTGTCATGTCAGCTAAAAGAGTTAAAACTGCTCTAGCTCCTTTTTCAGATTGGGTAAGTTCAGATATTACCTGAACCATTGAGTTAGATCCGCTACCCGCGAATTGGTTAACAAAGGACATATTTCTAGCGACACGCCAAAAATCTCGTGACCAGATGGTTAGTTGTTCACTGGTCAACGAAGCAAAATTTGTATTTGCCATGATAATGTCTCCATTAATTAAAATTAACTAGTCGACTTATTGGAGCGACTATTTATCCGTGTACCCTTTGTCGTTGGGGCAACGTTATCGTTTATTTTACGGGAACGAGCCCGACCAATTTAACGCCTTATGGTTGGCGAATTGCGATTTTTTACAGGAACGACCCTGGTAAGATGTCGCTCTTACGTGCGAACTTATATAATTTATACCATAGTTTATCCGAAATCTCCACGCATTCTTCGCAAAGTTTCTGCAGGAAGTGCATCGAATTCATCTATAGACATCTTATTTATATCAACTTTTTTATCTACTTTGTTTTTACCTTTCATAGCTGGGGGTTGTTTTTCAGCTGTTTCTAGTTTTTTAGTAGTATTTGCTATTTTCTTTTTCTCAACTATTTTTTGAACTACAGGGTCTGGAGTAGTTGTAACAGATTCTTTTTTACCCATTATCAAGTCAACAGATTTTTGTAAAGCATCTGACCCTGTATATCCCTGTATCATGTAAGCATCTCTTAGTTCTAAAACTTCATTAGTTTTATCTTGGTTAAAGTTAGGATCTGCTTGGTTAAGTTCTGGGTATATACTTTCTAGTTGAGTAGCTTTAGTCTGTAAATCTACTTGTTCTTGGTTTTGTGTAACTGTTTGCCCCATTTTTGCTTGTACTTCAAACATCATTTGTTGTTTTTCAGCTGTTCTAATTTCAGAACGTAGTTTAGTAGCTTTCTCAGTTTCGCCTTCCATAACTAAAGTTTGATACTCTACTTCTTTAGCATCAAAATCAAACTCTGGAGCTTCTTTAACATCTTCTATTTTAGGAGCTAAAGCGTCGTCTAGTTTTTTCTGTAAAGCTTTTTGTTTTGCTAAAACTTCATCAAATCTAGATTTTGGTATCATAGGCTCTTTTGATGTTTCTCCATCAACTGTTGTCTCATCTGTTTCCTCAGTTTGTTGTGGATTTCCCTCATCGTCTGCCAGTACTGTTTCTTCTCCTGTATCTTCTGCGACTTCAGGTTCAAGTTCAGATTCTTCCTCTTCTGTTTCCTCTTCAGGCTCTTCTGTTGGTTCTTCTTCAGCCTCTTGTTCTGATTCTTCTTCAACTTCAGTATCCTCCTGTTCTTCAGTTTCAAAATTCATATCAACCTCAAAGCCTTTCGCATCTTCTTCGGTTTTTGGGTCAGCCCCAGGGATTACATCCAAGACAATTTCGTCTGGGTTTGTATTATCTTCTTTCTTAGCCATTATTCAGTACCTCCTGTTTTGTCTAAGTTTTTTAATGCCTCAGTAGCCATCTTGGCTGCTGCCGCTGTATCACTCTGTTCTTTACGCATGTTGTTTGTTAATTCGGACAATCTCTCACGTAAATCTAGTTCCTCACGTTTGGTTTGTATCTTACTCTGTAACTCAGCAATCTTCAACTGCGGTTCGTTACCTATTTGATCTACTTTTGCGGCATTTAAAGCTGCAGCAGTTTGTATGTTAGCAACTTCTGCTTCTAGCTTAGCAATTTCTAATTGAGTAGATCGTATTTGTGCTTCTGCTTGGAACTGTTGCAACTGCATTTGTTCTGGAGTCGGAGGAGCAGTGCCTTCTTGTTGTCTAATTCTATCAGCAACATCTGCTTTACGTGATAAATGTGAGTACTCTACTATCATATCATTTGGTATTGGAACTCCAACTTGACGTAGAGAGATAGCTTCAGCAAACTGCATTTCGTCAAAGTTATCTCTAGCAGGTGCGCTAGACACAACAACATCATATTCTCCTAGCTGTAAATCATTAATAATAGTTCCCTCTGGGCTCATTTGATTTACTCGCATTGCGGTTCTAGGTTTGTATGGATCTTCTTCATCAGTTACTTGGATAATTCTTTCTTCTGTGTAAAAAGCTTGAACTAATTTTAAGATAGACTCAGCTAAATACTGTCTGGTTTTGGCTAAGTTAGTCAAAGGCACTTGCAACATAGTAGAGCCTCTATTCTGTTTTGCTTGTATAGCGACCCCCGAAACTTCTGGGCTATCCATACCAAGCATAGCATCTGTTATTCCGCTTATTTCTTTTATATTCCTAGAGGCTTTTTGTCCTAATCTATCTAGTCCTGTAGGTATTTGGTTAGGTGGTATTTTTGCTGGGGGCGTAGAACCACGATTAAACTCTAATACTAAACCAGTTTCTGCACCATGCTCTTCTAAGTCATCCGCTGTCATACCAGCAAGAGAACCATTTTCTACAATCCAACCACTGTTGGCAGTAGTATTAACTATGTGTAGTTCTTGAGAAGTTATTTTATTTAATTGTTCTTGTGGTGATAATAAGTTTCTAACCATCCCAAACGGTTTGCCCCTACGAAAATATGGGAAATAAGGCACGATTGTAAAATGTCCGTAAGGAGACCAATCATCAAACAGAACTACGGTATCTGCAGTTACAGTCCAACGAACTTTTCTAACGGTCCTAGTCATAATATCCAAACCAAATTGGTCCGCAAATTCTTCTCTTTTCTTTTTAGACCAGTTATAAGGAATTTCTCTCATATCACCAGTTACTACATCTACATAGAACATACATTCTTTTAGTCTGTAGTATTGTCTTTCAATAACACGAATAGCGCGGAGCATCCCCGCGTTCTCTGGATCTCCTGGGTATTGTTGTCCGTAATTATACTCGTCAGTTTCTCCGTACCTTTCTTCTTCAAACTCCATAGAGTCTGCGCCCATGGTAGTGCCTGTTTCAGCCAACATTCTTAATTTATCAGCTTTGTCTTGGCCATAAACTTCTTCTATTTCATCTACACTCATCCATTTACTTTCAAATATTTCGTTCCATGTTTTTGGGTCATAGTGCTTCGCGTCTGGGTCTATAAGAATGTCCAAAGGGTCTTTAGCTTCGATTCGTACTTCTCCCATAACATGGTCAGAAAAATCAATACGCACATCAAAGTAACCACGGTCTTGAATAAGTCCATCAGAAAATACTTGGTTTTCTACCCACTCAAGTTTGTTATTATCTGCTATCTGTTGGTAAACTTTAGTAAGCACATCTGCTATATCTTGGTTACCGTTGCCTCTTGGTTTAAATTGTATGTCTGCTTTTTTCGTGCTTTGTTCTCCAAGCACAGCGTTGATTGTAGGTAAAATAGTATTAATTGTTAAAGCGGGTCTGCCTTGGTCATCGAGCTCTTGCATGTCGAACTCATCCCACTGGTCTCCTCTATAGTACATGTCACATTTTTTTGCCATGTGAATATATTCATCGTGTCCACTATCTCGAGCTCTAGTGTAAGCAGACCATTGGTTTTTAGCTAAAGTTAATTCTTCGGCTTCAGTAGGGTTCTTTTTGATCTTTTTATTTTTATATGCCATATTATGCACTCATTGCCGTTTTCTTTTTCGGCCCCTTTGCTATGTATCTTAACTTATCTCGCCAAGAAGGTATATGCTCAGGTGCTTCATAAAATGATGCGTATTCTGCCATCATTAAACCAACCCAGGCCAAAGCATCAACCTGGTCATCATGCACGCCGTTAGGAAAACGCAAAAGTTCAGCAACCAAGGTACTTGTCCACGCTGCATCTTCAGGTACAAAGACCCTGCCCTGTTGCATTCTACCTTGGATAGCTCTTGCTCTTGCTTCTTTATCACGTCGTCCTACTTTTAAATCTTTGAAATATGCGGAATGTAATTTACGTTCTGCAACACGTTTTTGTAGAAAAGGACCAATCGCCATTTCTATATGACTTTTTTCTATACCAACTATGCCTGGTCGCCACTGTTCATAGAAATCTAAAATCTTTTCTACTAATTCAAACCCATCATACCTGCCACGAACCAAATCGACAATAAACATATTATCATACTCGTCAATACCTACAGTTATGCCTACAGAATAGTCATTTCTATCTCTTTGACCTATGGCTAAATCCCAAGCGGTGTAATACCGCATCTTGTCATAATCTAAATCAGGCGGATCAAAATATTGAATCATATCTCTTGTAAAATAATCACCATCATCTGACACGGGGTTCTGTTGATACAAAGCGGTCCAGTCTCTGGGCCCAATAGCTTTTTGTATCATTTCTAAAGATTCATGGTTGTACCGTTCGGGGTGAAGTGGCTCACCCTGTTTTCTAAACTCCTCATCTTCTTCAGCTAGTGCTGGATATTTGACCACTTCCCATTCATCTGCGCCATTTTCTGCGTGTTGTAATAATCGGCCTGCAAGTATCGCCTTTCCTGCTTGGCACCTCGGACGTAACCCGCAACATGAGTTTA
>CAACVD010000551.1_pt1 | contig 18152 bp, 27 predicted proteins | sample 2381771 | NCBI WGS metagenome assembly CAACVD01 (sample SAMEA5211965, study PRJEB30684) | marine metagenome | biome: Marine; feature: Epipelagic; material: Water | collected 2015-10-15 | depth 15 m | reverse complement strand
AGTTCCCACAATACAAGTACCCATTGGTGCAGCAGCAACACAAGGATCTGATGGACTCACCTGTGTTGAAGTTCTGGCAACCTCTGCCGACTGGTCAAGTGCCGAGTCAAGTGTGCTGCTCATCTCCATCACAGAATGACTACGGCGATCTGATTCGATGGAATGCTGATGTTGACTGGGAAAGCGAGAAGCACCCCGGTTCGTTCCACATCGCTAGGTTCACTGGTCCTGACTACTTCTCGTCTGGTGGCGTTGTGCGGTTTGCTTGCGGCAACGACCACCCCTGCGATCCGTCACCGTACTCAGTCAACTACTACGCCGACAACTCTTGTCCTTCTGATCTGAACGAGGACGGCACTGTTGGTTTTGAAGATTTGTTGCAAGTTCTCAGCGACGTTGCTGGGTACAAATATCATCCACAAACAAACAATGGCTTCAATGCTTTGTTGAAAGTTTTATCTGAATGGGGAAATTGTGATGCTTGATTTATTATTATCTGCTGTTTTACTGGGTGACGAACCTTTACCATGCGAAGAAGCACCAGTGTATGATTGCTACGGAACTCTTCGCATTGAGAATGTCGGAAGATTGACTCCGTTCGGAAACACCTATCGTTTCTACATTGACCCTGCTGGTGGTGAGTGCGAACTTCCTGCTACCGCAACCTACTCTGGTGCTGGTGCAAGACTTAACACCCAGACTCCATTTCTTCTCTACACGACTTCAAACGATGGTTTCTGGAACAACCATCCGAGCGATGTTCCGTGGGGAGATACTTGGTCCACCGCAGAGCAAACACCATCGGGTCCGCTTCGCTACTTCTTGGGACGAGATCCACGACAAGAGTTTGATTCCCATTTTCCAATGGGTGAACTTCCCGATTGTGTCGGTGTTCCCGGTCTTGGTGACAACTACCCCTGTGCTGGTGTCGCAACCCCATACCGTGTGAACCAAACCAACACTTTGATTCTGGGTGAAGAGAAAGATATCTTTACAATGTCAAGACTTGTTGTAAATGTTCAGGCAAATTCTGAAAATGCTACAATCGGCATTCACCCATTCATGCAATTGACCACGAAGGGTAATGTCAAATTCAAGGGTGGAGTGAACTTCAATCTGGACGATGGCTTCCCGCATTGGGGATACTTCGACAGTTGCGGATATGTCGGTGACTGGGATCAAAACACGATCTGGGAGGATGTGAGTTACAACGGGATTGTGGACTTTGAGGATCTTCTGATCGTGCTGAACGACGCTGATAAGTATGACAATGTGTTTGAAGCAATCTTGGCAATCCTCTCCAACTGGGGAAACTCATATTCCTAAATAAAACTGTTCGCACAATGCGGACAATTTTTATAAAAGGGGTTCGGTATGCTTAGACCATTAGCGTTACTTATTACTACGGCGGCACTTGGAGATATTATTGGTGATCCAACAGATTATATGTCATATGAAGTTTGGTCACAGAGCGAAGAGGGATTCTATGCGGCAACAGTTTCTTCAGCAGTCTATACCGAACCCGAGCAACAAGATATTGTAGGTCTTCCCGAGGGTGCAATGCTAGTGACAATCAGCGTTGAGAACGATGCGGAGTCAATGCTAGCAATCGAAGACCTCGACATTTATGTTGGAGAAAGCACATCCGAGATCGCCGCTCTTGTAATGCCCGGATACTTTTTTGATAACCCACTTGGAGATAAACTTTTTGATCCTTTTTACAATGCCCCAGACTATGTGGATTTTGCGTACGAGACAGGACTGTTCTCATGGGACTGGGGCTTCTCGGACGATACGACCACAGATTCATTAGCCCCCGGCGAGTCGGCAACCGTTTGGATCGTGGCATGGGCAGAAGAATATACCACAGCCCCAGCAGTTCTTCAGGGAGATGGTAGCGTAGCGGTTTTTGATGCCTTCATCCCAGATTTAGAAACCATTCCCGTCCCTGCTCCCGGCACACTCGCACTAGGTGGTGCAGGTATTCTCTTTGGTGGGAGAAGACGAAGAGCCTAAATAAAGGCATGAAGTCCTTTCGTAAATTCATCACAGAAGAAACCGATCACGCTGAGTCATATCTCTGTGAGTTCGCAGATGCTCTGACAGACACTCATAAAAGAATCGATGTAAACGGACACGATTTGTTTGTCCCCATCGAAGAGAATACAAAACTTTCAAACAAGATGATCGCTTCCTGCTTTCACGGCGACGAGCCTGCTGGCTGGTTGGGCTTGATGGAGTTTGTAAAAAATTATAAAGTTGAAAATGTAAATATTTCATATTTGCCAGTTGTCTCCCGTGATGTTTTCAACTCCGGTGAGCATCTCAACACCCGTGGTGAGAACGCAAATCATAATGTAAAAAATCAACCATCCGAAGAAATGTCCCGCCTCATGGAGTCCCGTTCCGAGTGGGTGCTTAGAGCCGCTGAGGGCTTCCTTGACCTACACGAAGATCCGTGGCGGGACGAGGGCTATGTTTTCTCTTGGAGCGACAGAGAGCGTCTGAGCGAGCGTATGATCAATATCATCGGAGAGTATTTTCCTCTTTTTGAGGGCGGTAGAATCGACTCTGATCCACAGGGAATGTTGGGCGAATATCTTGCCAACCTTGGCGTGAATCCTTGCCTCACGACAGAGACAGCCGTTTTGGGACACGACTTGGAACATCGTATTGAATGCACCGTGAAATTGATAAAGGAATTTTTGAGATGATTAGATTTACTGATTACAGAAATGCAAAAATACTCTCGGAATCTGCGTCACAAGAGCAAAAACTTAAGATGCGGCGACCGACACCGATGTTTCCGAATGGTAAAAAAATAAAACTCGACCCTCCCCCAAAACTTTCATCTACGGAAACAAAGATGGAACTAAAAGAGGTTAGGGAGGTGATGGCTGCTGTTCAGGATATGGGAGAATTGCGAAAACTTGATATAAGTTTTGATGATATGATGAAAACTGCTCTACACGACGTTGGTGCGACAGACGAAGACATGAAACACATCGATGAAATGCAAAGACAAATTGACACCCTGACACTTACACAAAAATATAATTTTAATCGCCCTCGACCACAAGATACTGCAAAATTTTATGGAGAGAATCTAACAGAGTACGCTGTAGTGAGAACCCCGTCATATCCGAGCAACCATGCGATTCGTGGTTATGTGATTGCTGCGATCATGGGTAAAAAGTATCCTGCGGCACAAAAACTCTTAGATATGATCGCAGAAAAAAATGCCATTTCCCGTGTGCAACTTGGTGTTCATTTTATGAGTGATATCGAAGCGGGTCGAGATATGGCAGATAAAATGATTGAAATGTATGAGCCATTAGCAGAGGAAGAAAAAACAAAACAACTAAAATACAAAGATTTGCCTGCACATGTTTATGGCAAGGAGGCATACTGATGAAACTTGATCCGCGTTTAGACGAATCCGACTTGAAGTATAAAGGTAAAGAGATGAAAGATCATCTTGATAAAGCCAAAGCAAAACTAACGGACAAATATGGATCTTTAGATAAAGTTGATTACAAAAAGGCGATGAAGGTTGTTGGTGCAACCCTCGCCGCTCGTCTTGCCGCAAGGGGTATGATCAAAAGATCATCCGGTAAGAAAGAGAAAGGAGAGTTGGGGAAAAAATGAAAAGTTTTAATGAATATACACAACTCACACCACAGGAACAACAACTTATGGAAGAGGCAGTACGGCAGTTTAAAGATATCACAAAAGATGCTGAGGATCTCGCAAGCAAAATGCGAAAGAAAATCTTTATCATGCAACACACATCGACAGGAAAGTACGAGTTTGCACAAAACAGAAACGATGTTCGCAGACTTGAGAGAAAAGGTTTTGAAATCGTAGACGAGGTTGAATGATGTTAGGATTTAGGCAGTTTTTATCAGAACAAAAAGTAAATCTTGGCGGTGGAGCCAGATATGGGCAAGTTATTTTGCTCATGGGTGGTGCTGGATCTGGTAAGTCAACTGCTACCCGACGATTCGTGAACACCCGTGGCTACAAAGTCATCAACCCTGATGATATCAAAGAACTTATCGTGCGTGCAGCAGATAGAGGCGTGCCAGAGTTCGCCGAGATGAAAGGCATCGACCCGTTCAGCCGAGAGGGTTCTCAAATTGTTCACCGATATCTTATAAAAACAAAACTTGGTAAAAAGCGAATGGACTTGATGATGGCATCCATCAAACTCGCTCCGATGGATAAAAAACCTAATCTTGTTTTAGACAGAACTTTTTCTCATCCCCGTGAGATCGAAAGAGTCATCCCTGACCTTATTGAAGCGGGATATAAACCTAAAAATATTCATATTGTGTTTGTAATGACTGATGTAGAAATCGCAGTCGAGCGTAATCGTTCACGGGATAGGACTATCCCCGATGAAGTGGTCATGCGAACAAACCGAGGTGCAAGGATTAATTTTTATAGATTGTTCTTCAAGGGCAGCGAAGCCACTGCCTTAGTGGATGGAGATTACTATGTTGTAATCAATCGTGGAGCGGAGATTGTGAAAGTAAAGTCTGCGGGTCAACGAATCGACACGGAGACTGAAATGGCAAATAAGATTCGTAGTAAAATTGGATACGAGGAGAAAGATTAATGACACTTCCAGAAAAATTTCATAAGTACCTTGGCAAATATGACGAAAGCCCTAGTCGCATCAAAAAAATTCTTCGCAAATATGGTCATGCACCAGAGGTAGAAGCCGTGCAAAAGAGGGTTGTTGAAAAAGCCAAGCCAAAGAAAACCACAAAGACAAAGAAGAAGTCTACTAAATAAGGTAGAGTTTTACTCTTAGCACCAAAGGAGAATCAAATGGATTTTGTAACAACGACTTACGGATTTATCGCTCACACGCTTATTGTTTTTACGCTTGGTGCTTTGGTGGGTAAACCGCTTTGGGAATGGGTTAGAACTTATTTCCCGTGGAATAAGTAACACTTGTTCATACCCGAAGCGGGTCGGACACTAAACCGGCGGACGGAGGTGATCGACCACATGAAACCGATTATTCGGAGTGAGTTGAAAATGTTTTTCGTGACATAACTTGTTTGAGATTGCGGTTCTCAAACGGTTCCGCCCGCTTCGGGATATGAACTTTATAAAGAATTATGTATAAAAAAGGAACTCTATGAACCGTCCGACCACACTGAAAGAGGAGACACGCAAACCCGACAAAGTGCGGGTGCTTATGTTTTCTGGATACAGCGAGGAAAATGAGGGTAACCTCATGCGAACCGCAAGTCGGGTGGTCGAAGAGTGTAAGAAAAAGGGTATCGAATGTTTTGTCGGATTCGTCCCGTACGCCCGCTCCTATAAAAATGATGATGGCACTCGCACCGTTGTAAACAAAGACGGCGAGGAGTTTATCGCAAACAGGCACGACACCGTTGTGCTTGTTCGTGGTGCTGCGGCTGGTAGCAGCGGAACTCTTGATATGATCTCAGCCTTTGAGCGGGACGGGTTCTTTGTAATCAACTCCCGCGAGGCGATTGAGATATGCTCCGACAAGTATCGCACAGCGATCACGCTCACCGAAGCCGGTCTGCCCACGCCCCGCACCGCTCTGGTCACGGAGGTGGATCAAATCGAAGAGGTTCATAAGCAAGTCGGTGGTAAGTTTCCCGTGGTTGCCAAAACGATTCGTGGCTCCAAAGGCATCGGCGTGTTTATCATCGATAGTCCCGAAGGATTGAAGTCTACGATGCAGGCATTCAGTAGCGTGGATGATTCACAAGAAATCATTTTGCAAGAATACATCGACATGAAAAGTGACATGAGAATCGTCGTTCTTGATGGTGAGATTCAAGCGGTGATGGATCGATCCAAAGTCAAAGGCGACTTCCGAAGCAACTTCTCGCTCGGTGGGAATGTCAAAGGAATCAAGATCAGCGATGAAATCGAAAAGATTGCCCTCGACGCTGCCAAAGCCGTGGGCTGCTACAACTGCGGAGTGGATATTGCCATTTCTGCAAAAACTCGTAAGCCTTACATTCTTGAGGTCAACTCGTCACCCGGCTCTGAGGGCATCGAAAAAGCATCTAGCAAAAACTTGATTTCTGAATTGGTGAAGCACATTACAAATAAAAAGAATTGGCAATACTCTCCGACGATGGTTGGTCGTGAGGAGTTGATGGAGATTGTCGGTATCGGCGTGGTGCGAGCGAAGTTTGATACTGGTAACACAGCGTTCAATTCAATTCATGCAGAATCTTTCAAAATAAAAGGCAAAAAAGTCACATGGAAGCATAGGGGAAAAACTTTCACAAATGATGTTGTCAGAGTTATTGAACTTGAAGAGGGTGGTATAAACCCCCATGTAGAACGCCGTCCTCTGATTCAACTAGATATCAAATTTTTAGATAAAACCTATAAGGATAGATACTTTACGCTAGATGATCGTGAGGGTAAAGGAACAGATGTTCTTGTTGCGGTCAACTTTATGAAGGAGTTTGGATTCGTGGTAGACCCCGGAAGAAAATATATCAAAACATCGACCGACCTCAGTGAAGAGAAGATTCCTACGGCGATTCTTGCGATTGCGACTACGCTCGCCAACCACCCAAACTTTGCACGAATTCTTCGTAAGTTCAAGCACAAGGGCAGAAAGTTCTCGACATTCCTCGCAGGCACACCCGCATTCCTTCACATCGTCAAACGTATCATTCCACAATTTTCAAGAATGGACACTGATGATATCATCAATATTATAGATGTGGCAAAAAATATTGCAGAGGGCGGAAGCCAAATGTTGATGATGGGTGAAGAGAGAACGCTTACTAAAAAGGCAAGAATTTATCGTGATGCATACGCTGAAAAATTGAAAAAAGGCGATACAGGAAAAGGTTTCAAAGATAGGTATGGAAAAGACGCAGAGGATGTAATCTTTGCCACGGCAACTGACATGGCATTCAAGATGATGAAGAAAAAACCCACTGAATTTTTGAAAAAAGAAGCCCCCAAACAAAGAAAGCGTATTGAAAAAGAAGAAGAGGTTCCTGACGAAATCGCTCACAAGGGTGATTTAGAGGGGACACCCGAAAGAACAAAAAAATACAAGCGATATACGCCCGGACAGGTAAATGAGATCGCAGATAAATACTTTACAGAAGGAGACTCCGATGAGTTCATTTAATACTGGTGGTGCATTTAATGGCGGTAACGCTGATGGTTTGAAGGCTGGGATCGAAGCAGCGATGCAAGTCATGGGTCAAAATAATAACACACATGATCATTTCCCTAAACAGGCAACTCCCGAACTGATCGATAAAGCCGCGTCAGATGTTTTACAAAATGCAGTGACTATTCAAGACAAAAATAATATTGTTAGAAGACATTATAACGATCTCGGTTTGGAAGATGGTAAAAAAAATACAGCATCCGTGGCAGCATTCGAGAAAGCCGTGATGCAAAAACTAGGAAAATGACATGAAAAACTTCAAAGAAATCCGCTCTCAACTAAACGAAGAATACTACAATGGACCAACCGCTTACGCTGGTGGCGATAGAACAAATGTAGGGGATATCGCTGGTGCTGATCTTGGGGGTCTTGCTGATGGTGGTAAAGACAAACCATACGTCACCAAAGACCAAATGAAAGTTTTAGAAAAAGCACTGAACCAAGAGTTGTTAGGCACTCATCGTGATCCAGTCACCGCTCTCTCAAAAGCGTTGACAAAATTTAGCAGCACTGGTCTAGTTTTTGAACTTAGTCAAAATGATATTTTAACGGCTGCGAAGACAGGTGAGCCTTATGTCAGAGAATTGACTTTTGGTGGCGTGCCTCTGGGTGAAAAGGATAATACGCCCTTCAAGAAAACAAATATTGGTAATATCGATCAACCAAACTATGAAGAAACATTACCATCAACAGATATTCAAGTGAGTTTTGAATCTGATGGTCTTGGATATAAAATTACAGCAGAATTTGTATGAGATGGATTTTTTTGAATTGAACGACGATAATATCGTCTACTTCGCTATGAAAAACTATAACAACCCCTCATGCAAAAACGTTGAGGAGTTTCAGGAGGATTTCAATAGGATAAAATACGTCAAGAGATTATTTAATCGTTATGAAACCAGCGGCACGCTTAGGGAGCGACTCATTCTAAATCACATCATCACGATTTACAATGTGTTTGGCATACCAGCGTCATCAAGGATGTTATTTAACAGAATACAAGAAAGACAATATTCTTTACTTAAAACTTTCTTAGTGTATTTAAATTTCTGTCCTGAGAATAAATTTGATGGGATTGATATTGTTAGCATCCCCCTTGATTCTAAAATTATCAAACAATTGAGAGGCATTCAATGAAGAGTTTTGAAAAACTTTGCGAAAGTTTGACTAAGTTAGAGGAGTTGAGAAGTTCCCCTGTCGATGGTCAAGCGTTTACGGAGAGTTTATGTGACGCAGAATCTCTTGAGGATGTTTATGATAAGTATGTTCAAAAATCCATTTTTGAAGAATATTCTTTTCCTTACGCTGACACGACATTATATCCCATGCCCATGACATACGGAGCCGGTGATGAAGGTATTCGAGGTGTGATTGACACAATCGAGGGACCGATTAGAAGAAAAGTTTTGGCATTGAAAAAAGTAAAAAATGCAAATCAGTCTGTTGTTTATAGTAAAGATAAACGAGAGGCATTGATCATCGATAAAGGAGAGTTATCTGACTACTTGAAAAGAGGATACTCAGTGATTTACGAGGAAGCAAATGTCACGTTTGGTGGCTCAACCTCATCCGACACCGATGGTTCATTCGATAAGGTTGCAGGATATGATCTTCCCTTGTTCAAAAGAAACAAAAAAGAGTTGAAAAAGTATAAAGGCAAAGTGTTTGAAGTGCCTTCTCACATTTTCCGACGATTGAAAGAGGGACATCCTCGATACTCAAGATGGTCGGACTATATCCATGAAGAGGACGATGCTAATTTCATAGATTCAATAAAAATGTATTCAATGCGTAACCCACGCAGTCCTGTTGTGATTAGAAATGAGGAAGATGGTGATATGGCTATTATGAGAAGACGAACAAACGATGCCCGTTTGAAACACAATAGGAGCAAATAATGGATTTTTTATCACCTGACTTTTTATCGTTGCTAACTGGCTCTGCGACAGGCTTTCTTTTCAAAGCAATGGCAGAGCGTCGTGCGCAAGACCAAGAGCGATTTAAGATGGCAATGGGAGTTGCCGAAAAAGAAAATGAACATGCCAACGCTGCCTTGCAACGAGTCGGAATCGATGCAGGCAAACTGGTTCGTCGGTTCATCGTGCTTTGCATTATGTTTGGAACGATCATCGCACCATTCATCATCGCATACAGCGACGGCGTTACCACCGTGGTTGAACATGAGTCCACCGTTTACAAGTCTTGGGACTTGCTCGGTTTGTTCGGCACTGATAGTGTAAGAACGTATACCCCAGTGGAGGGATATTTGTATACAGAAGAGAATAGACAAATCCTTGTTACTATTGTAGGATTCTACTTCGGCACTGCCGTGAGAGGAAAGTAAATGTCAGAATGTAAACATGAATGTGTGATTCTAAAAAGAATCTGTATCTTTTTCTTGGGTATTGTAATTGGCTTGGCTGCTGGATATCAGTATGGTGTCAGCAATAAAGCACATCGTATTCACGATAGAATATTGAAAGAAGTCGGGAAGCCTGTACTACTTGAAAAAAGAGAGAGACGAAAAAAACTTCGTGAGCATATGCAGCGAACGGAGACACCAAAGGAAAGAGTTCCCCGATGAGATATCTCTTGATTATGTTGTTAGCGGGATGTGCGAGCGTCAAAAGTGTCAAGCAACCATTTGTTGATATTGGCATCGATGGTCAGCCACAAATCATTCACACTTTAGACTCAGCATCGGAGCCAGTCAGAACCACAATCGGTGCTGGTGATGCCTTGGGTTTTCAAACCCTAGAGGATTTTGAATCCTCAAAAAAACCCTTAGCCCCACTCTGGTATTACTTGCATTAGCAGTGGTGGGGTTTCTTATCTGGTTTGAATTTTTGCGTAAGCCTCGGTAGCAGCCTTACAAATATAAAACGCATCAGCAATGTCCGAAACGGGTGAGCCTATGTTCGCCCGTTTTGGTGTCATAAGTTTATGTAAATCTACCCCTGTGTCGAGTTGAAATGCCTCAACCATCTTACGCTTGTCTGCGTTGCCTTTACCAGTGGCATCTTTTTTTATCTTAGTAGGGGGGATGACATCAACAGCGATACCGGCTTCCCAAAGTTTGTATTTAAGAAGTCCGCAGTTCTCTGCGATCTGAAAGATTGCACGACCGGATGCACCGTAGGCGTAGCCTTCAAGACCAACGTAGTCACAGCCCAAAACTTTGTCCACTGCCCAGTCAGAGATTGAATCATATCGCTGACACTCATGGTTGAACTCGCTAAAAAGTTCACCGTGATAGCGATATTTAAAAACTCCCGACAAACTTTTTGTATTTGTCAGATAGTAAAACGAACACTGCTTGTGGTTAAACTTTTGATCCTCGCGTCCCTGATATACACAAACGCACGGACCATTCAGAGAATAGTCAATCCCCGCCACTATCATGCGTGGCTTCCTCTTGCATTCTGCGGTCAAGTTCTGCCTCCATTTTTGCGATTTCTTCCTCTGCCATCCCTTTGAGTTTCATAGCAGCGATTCTTTTCTTTACACATGGAAGACAGTCTTCTTTGTCGAGTCCTTCAGTTTCGAGTTCTTCTCCAATCACATCATCAAATTGTAACATTTTGTTCAAGAGTTTTTGTCGCCTTTTGCAACCATCGCATTGTTTAATTTTTCCTGCGCTAACAGTATCAATGGTTTCTTTAACAATATCACCGAGTCCTTTGCCCGCAAACTTCTTTTGCATATTTTTTGGCATCCAAGAAATGTCCATAGTAATAACTCCTTTGTGGAAGTATTTATATGGTTTTATCAAGTCATATAAAAAAAACACCCCGCCGGAGCGGGGTGTCTTCATCAGGATTGTGTGTTATGAATCAAAAGGTAAATCTCAAACCGGCACGAATACCTTCGTCCCGATCATCATACTCTAACAGAGCAGAAACGCCCTCTTGGAATTCACACACGCCGCCAACGGCGAACGTCGTTTCATCAAGGTGGTCATACTCGACCCGACCGTAGCCGGTGAAAGTATCATCCACAGTGAAGATAGCACCTTGAGCAACGGCAGTCCAATCGCCGTTGTCATCAGTGTATGAGATGAAACCATCTTCATCGGAAACATCGACTGTCCAAACGTCCAGTTCTTCTCCGATGAATCCGAAGCCCAAGGCTCCGAGTTCAACACGACCACCGTAAGTCACGGTGTCACCAAAAACATCATCTCCAACGATGTCAAAAGAGAAGGAGGCATCACCGATGTCTCCTCCGAGCGATACGCCGTCAACGACGACTCCGCCCAACCCGAACACGCTGGAGTTGGTCAGACCAATTCCATAGGTGTATTCGGATAATGCGAGTTCAGCACTAAAGTTTCGCTGGAAGCGACCAACGGTGACATCAAGTCCACCGAGGTCAGCACCAACGTATGCTTCCCAAAGAGTGGTGTCGCTAAGGTTGTCATTGGTTTCAAAAGCGAAACCGTAGACAGCACCTTCGGACTCGCCGTATGCACCAAGCACTAGACGAGTATCCAAAGTTTCAACACCATCGAGAGAGGTCACTACAGTTTGACCTACGCCGCTAAACTCGATGTCTCCTGCTGCGGCAATGGCAGAAAGACACAATACAGTTGTGAAACCCATTTTAGCCTCCGACTCCCGAAGCGAGATCGAAGAGTGAACGGATCGCATCAGCGAACCAAAGCACACCATTCCAAGCGTATGGAACAAGTGCCAAAGTAATGAGCAAAGAACGATTGATGCCGACACGACACAGCGTCTTGCCTACACAATCACAGCCACCGGGTACGGGGCATTCGTTAGGGGTTTTAGTAGCCATATAATTTCTCCTTATGTTGGCTTATTACGAAGTCAGATCCACGACTTCGCAATTGTCACCCGAACACGCAAAAGTTTGTGTGCCGGATGTCTGGTCTTCAACTTCAAAGTTTGCAAGTTCAGACCAGTCGATTTCATTTGGCAGTTTGGAAACCATTTCCTCGTACTCCTCCTTCGTACAATCCTGATACGGAGCCTGCCTATATGTGTGATCACTAAATGGTAGGAATGAGATTCCTGAAATACTATCTAGGTGATTCCAAACCCAAGCACCGACACCAACCCATTCTTCTTCTTTAACAGAGATGGTGACCGATGGCTTGTGTTCACACCAATGGTACTGATACTTCAACCACAAGTCAAGTTGTTCTTCCGCAGAAAGATCAGTTCTAAAAACTGAATTTTCAGGAGCCTTGATTGGGAAAGAGAAAACAGTAACATTGTCGGGCTTCATTACACATGCTTCGTGCGGGAAACCTTTTTCTTTCATAAATGTGCAGAGTGGGTCTTTGTTGTCCGCTCGCACCGTGCGAATGTAATATGGGTTGTGTCGTGCGTGGATGCCGGAAGCAGCGTCAACGAGTTGTGAGACTGTTCCAGAGGGCTTCACGCAGGTGGTAGCCACAGATTGCTCGACACCAATATTTTTCGCAAACTTTTTATTAACTTTTACGACCTCTTCTCGTAAATCATAAAGTAAAGATTCAAGACCCTCTTGCTTACCGTTCGTGAGTTCACAGTCCATGATGCCGGTCATCGAAACGCCCAACAATCTTTCATCTTCACAGTTCTTTTTCCATGAAGATGAAATGTATCTAAAATCTGTCAAGGTAGATTGCCAAGTCCCGAGGATCGTAGCCAGCCGTGCCTTTCGCATGAGCGACTCACGGGTGTCATCGGCTCTCACGACCATCTCGGTGAGATTGCAGAATTCACAATCACGAAGAATAATCTCTGAACAGGGGTTGGTTCCGAAGTTATGCTCAGTTTCTCTTTGCCGGTCCTCCTTGCCCCTGTGTTGCGTGTTACGCTCAATACCCTTTCTGGCTGCGACTCGGTTGAAGATGCCTCTCTCGCCGCTCTTGGACTTGTAGAGAGCCAGCCATTCTTCCATAAACTGTCCGGGTTCCACGGGTCCGTCATAGACGGCTGAGTTATTTGCCAAGGCACGCTGGGGATTGGTCACCCACCACTGCCCAGACTTTGCATCACGCATTCTGTCATCCTGCAAAGATGAAAGTGAAATCAAAGCCGAGCGACGGACACCACCGACCACGACGATTTCTGCAACTTTACAAACTATATCGTGACACTCTGCCGAGGTCAGCCTGCGACCTGCTGCTTTCTTAAAAGTTTCAATCGTAAACTCAAAAAGATCGACAAGAGGTTCGGGACCGGATGCACGACCGCCAAATGTTTTAAGTCTCGCTCCAGCCTCACGAATCTTACTTACATCCCAAGTGGGAATTTGACCACCAGCCAAAAGTGAAACGAGTTCTTTGTATGCCTTTGCCCAGCCGATCTTAGAGTCTGCGACAACGACAGTGGTTTCGGTTGGATGAAACTCCTCTGCGATAATTGGCAGTTGATCGACCTCTCGACGCTCGACCGAGAAACCAACACCAGTGCCGCACATCAGAACGTAAAGAATCTCGTCGAATGCACGAAGGCGATTCACCGCAACAAACGAACAGTTATAACCTGCAACGTGGTCACGTTTCAACGCCTCGCCTGCGGTCATCAATGCTCGCATCGATGGCATGATCTCAAGATTCAACACTGCATCTTCAAGTTCTTTACGCTCCCTCTTAGAAACCTGATATCCATGCTTGTCTCTAAGATGTTCATCAAAGAAATCAAAGTATCGTCTAACGGTTTCCTCCCATGTTTCACGGCGATTCTCCTCTGGAAGCCAGCGTGAATAACGGGAGAGATGAATAAAGTCTTGGTACAGCGTTGGTAGGCTCATGCACTATCCTCTCTTGGGCAAAGGTATTTCCAACTCACTGGGAACAACGGCTGGACGATTTCGTTGATCGCCTTGGCATATTGTCTTACTTCCCATTGAGCGTGTTCGTCAAGACGGAGACTACAGACTCTTGCGAACGCCGCAAGGCTTCCCGTCCAGTACCACTCTGTAAACATTGCTTGCGGAAGTGCGAAGCGTGCTTGTTCAGGAGCGATGCCATTATCTATAAGTTCTCTATACAAGTCAAAAGAATATCTGCAAAGATTTTTAATTTGTTCATCATAAAATTCTGACTTGTCTTTGTCTGCCATGAAATCTTCACTTCCCTGCTTGGCTCCGCCAAGTGGTTGTGTTCTCCAGTGCGGAATATAAAAGGTTGGGTCATCTTTCACATAACGACGAGACACTTCATTCTCCGTTAGACCAACTTTGTGCTTGAAGAGTTGTGTGCGAATCGACACCGGAGCCTTGACACGAAGAGTGATCTGTGGGTGTGAAAACGGAGTCCAGTGTTTGTGCTTGGCAAGATATCGAATCAACTTTTCATCTTTTTCTTTCAATAATCGAACATCATCTTTATTGTATGGACAACTTTTCAAACGCTCGATGGCATCAAAGTCAAGCCCCCACTCAGACTCTTTGTTGAATGATACTCTTGCGGCATTTACCACCGTCAAATCGGTCCCCATATAATCGATCAGATCAACTTTGCCTTCACCTAATACATTCATTTAGTTCTTACTCCACATTTTCCTAGACACAAAATCCACCACAAAACTTTTTTGATCATCGGATCAAACCCTCTTTCCAAAACTCATCTGCAAGTTCATACTGTTTTTGCTCGGCTTCTTTTTCTCCATCACCCTCCCACTTGTCAAGTTCCCACTGATGAACATGCACAAGTTCATGCATTAGAGTTGCAATAAAGTCACGAAAATTTTGGTCGGTTGCGACACTAATCACATATTCTCTTTGTTTCAATGCAAGATCATCAGCCTGAAAAGATTCACCCCAACATTGTAGGTTATCGTATTTTGTTAAGTTGAGAGTTATCAAATACGATGGATTGTGCAAATTAAATTTTGTAAAAAACCACTGAACGGCAGACTCCGATACCTGTCGATAATTTACATCGTGGTCGATGTTGTAGATTCCATGCGTAATCGAAGTGGTATCACTCATATGCCCCATCTTTCTGTGGTCCTCTCCCACTGACTCAATGCCGCTTGTGCGAGGATACTACCATAAGTATTTTCATCAATATAGTCAACAATATTTTCTATTGTTTTACCAGATAAAATCATTTCGTTGATGTCCTTTTCCTCAAGACGATTATCAGGAATGAAAACTTTGTGATCTTTTGCCACAAGGTTTTGCATCATGCTCACAATCTCAATGCTTCGTGGTTCGTTGTCCAAACAGAAAACTACATCACGCATTCGTAACTTATCGGGTAGATTTACAGACTTGGATGCACCGACCATCGCAACTGCGTTCGGTAAGAACATGGAGTCGAACGGACCTTCCGTGACATAGATTCTTTTGTTTACATCAATCTTATGAAGATTGTAAAATAATCTATCATGCTCCTCTGCTTTTACCGTAATGTATCGCAAAGAGTTCGAGTCCATCGCACGACCTTGAATACCAATCACGTTTCCGTTATCATCATAGAACGGAATCACGATTCGTTCCTCGGACTTCAACACCATTTGTGGATTGACACTCTTGGCTACTTTTGCAAAGTCTGTCGTGTAATAGATTTCACCAAACTTGCTCTCTGGAATCAATCGGTTTTCGAGATAGATTCTTGCAGCATGGTTAGACTCCAACTCGCTGATCGCAAGAACATGCTTCAACTTATTGCGATGCACATTTACTTTTGCAAGTTTTTGTGCGACACCAGTGTTTGTGATACCACGGGTATCTTGAGTTGCTCCACCTTTTTCTTTGATCCACTCTAAGCGAAACTCAGAATACAAAGCGGGGCTTACTTGTTCAAGGAACCCAGACACAGTGCAAGCCGCACCGCAGTTATGACACTTGTAATAGTATCGACCATCACGCTCGTAGAAGTAACCACGACATTTGTTTTTGTTCTTTTGTGAATCACCGCAGAGAGGACAGCGGCAGTTCGCCAAAGTTGGACGCTGCCACTTGAACCTCTCCAGTTGTCCCGAAACTAAGTTAATAAATTTTTTATCGAGAAATGCGTGCATTACGAGCCTTCCGTCTTTGCTCGGTTGCCTTTCTTCGCTCGTCGCTCTTCCATGATTCAACCCATGAACGCCACTCATCCAGTTCCTCACGGCTCATACCACGAAGATAATTACGGGGGTCTTTGAACGGGTCATACTTTCTTTCAGACATCTTCAAACCTCAATTCGTTAAAATTCTTTCTACTCGTTTTGAACTTCTCATCGAAGTTCTCTCCATTGTATCCCACACCGGCAGAGTCTACCAAATCATCGGCATCCTGTCCAGCACCAATCAGGGTTTTATCTGCATTACTCACATCGTACAATAACATTTTACCTCGATTGATTCCAATTACAAACTTTCTATTTGTTGCCACATCATTGTAGCGATTCTTCAATTGTTTTACCATGATCTGATTTTGTTCATCCAACTCTTCGGTTGCTATAAGACCAAACATCAGGTCAGCGGTCGCAGGCAAACCGAAAGATTCAGATGTATCTTCAAGTCCAAAGTCATTTGATGCAAAACCTGTTCTATTTGTTTGTGTTGCAGTAAAGATTGGAACATCTCTTTCAACTGCCAAGCCTCTGAGTTCCTCAGCGATGGACTTGATATACATGTAAGAGTTCACATTCCCGCCCTGCTTGAATCTTGCCGAAGAGCAAATATTCAAGTAATCAATAAAGATTACATCAGGCTGAAAGTTTTTCTTTAATTTTAGTTCGTCCAGCAGATGACGGAAATGATTTACATTTGCCGTAGCAGTCGGATATTCTTTTACGATCAGACGAGACTTGATGCTGCTTGTTGCCTTCGACAACTTTCTGTCGTATGCAATCTTCGGCAGGTGTCGGAGTTCGTCCATCGTCACATCCATCAGGTTTGCATCGATGCGTTCTGCGATTCGCTCTTCTGCCATTTCACAAGTGATATACAAAACATTCAGGTTTGCAGCATAGCAGTTCGCAGCATGGTGACACATGAACAAAGACTTACCAACACCAGTGCCAGCAAGAATCACATTCAAAGTTTTGTTTGGCACACCGCCGTTTGTAATCTTGTTGAACATGTCAAGGTCAAACGGAATCTTGTGTTCTACGCGATGGTAGAAATCAAAGCGTTCATCGGCATCTGTGAAATAGTCGTGACCAATCTGTTGGTCGAATGACACCGAAAGTGCGTCAGACAGAATATTTGGAATCGCATTCTTTGTTTCGTTCTGTGATTTGCCGTCGATAATCTCAATCGACCGAATGATTGCATTGTAAACTGCTTTGTCTTTACAAAACTTTTCTGTTTCGTGGAGCAACCAGTCTGTGTCATCTGTCGGAGCAGCACCAGTGATTGTAGTTACAATCGTCTTACAATCTTTGTATGCTTGCTCCGACAGACCGCCACGATTTTCCAAAGCCACGCCAAGGGCATCCTTGTTCGGAGCCTTGTTGTAGCGATGAACATGGTCACGAATCAAACCATAAACGGCTCGTTCGTTTCTGTCCTTGAAGTATTCTTCGCTCAGGAACGGAAGCACCCGACGAGTAAACCCATCATTGTGAACCAGATTCCTTAGAACAATTGTTTCAATCGTTTCCATCGTCCTCAATCTCAATTACGCCAGCGTCATCATCTTCCACTGACGAACCATACTTGAATTCCTTAGCGACTGCAAGTTCCAACTTCCTCATAATTTCATCAGTATAGAAATCTTCGGGCTTATCGTTGATGTTCTTTTCAAACACTTTACGACCATCGGGGAGTTCGATACGAGTTGAGACTTTTTTGAACACTCCGTGCTTCACCGCAATATCGGTCAAACCGTAGTAAGGTGAAAGACCAGACTCATAGTTCAACAAAGTTTCTGCTATCGAGTTTTCTTTGGTGACCCGAGACTTGTGCAGTCTACACTTGATGATGTTGCCGACCACATCAGTTCCGTCCTTGACTTTCTTCTTGGACAGGAACACGATTGTGCCTGCGTTGTATT
>CAACVD010000550.1_pt1 | contig 18158 bp, 16 predicted proteins | sample 2381771 | NCBI WGS metagenome assembly CAACVD01 (sample SAMEA5211965, study PRJEB30684) | marine metagenome | biome: Marine; feature: Epipelagic; material: Water | collected 2015-10-15 | depth 15 m | reverse complement strand
GCTAATGTCTTATAAGAAAAGCTACCATCTGCATCAGATACAATAGCTTGTCCACTAGAACCGTTACCAACTATATTTATAGCAGCAGCACCTACTGAGTTATCAATTAACTCATTTGCACCCACGCTATCATCCGCCATCTTAGCATTATTTACAGCGTTATCTGCAATCTTAGCGGTAGCTACTGCGTCATTTGCAACTTTTGCGGCTGTGATTGCATCGTCAGCTATGTCTGCTGTAGCTATTGTACCATCAACAATCTTGGCGCTAGTAACTGAGTTGTCTGCAAGTTTAGCTGTAGTAACAGAGCCGTCTTCTAACTCTCCAGTACCAATAGCGCCTGGTGTCGTTCCTGTACTAGACAAAGCCGCTACGTTTCCGCTAGAATCAAAGCCCAGAAACTTGTCTGCTCTAGCAACTGAGCTGGGTATTGTTGTTGATGCTGTGTCTGTCTCTGGAAATACAAGCGCTCTTGCAAATCTTTCTTCTTGCTGTTGCGCAACAAACATTTGTCTGTCTAACGCATCTTCATGTGAGGCAGCAGGGAATGGGTCATTTGGTGTATAGTCTGTAGACTGAGTTAGCGCTAGGTTTCTTTTTATAACAACTGTTTCGCCTGATGCTGGAGCTGTACCAAACGTGACATTACCACCATTAGTATTGCCAGCACCAGACACTGTATAATGTGTAGTAAGCGTCTTTGTTACTTCCGCACCAGTAGAGTCAGTCCTGACAATTACAGTCAAGTCTGCATCTGCGAATATTTTAAATGTATAGGCAAACACAGTGGTAGAACCATTGCCACTGTAGCTAACCTTGGTTGTTGTGCTGCTAACTGTCATGTTTACTCCTGTCTTACCTTTTATACCTTATTTTGCGTATATATTAAAGTGCTACTCTACTTTGGTTGTTTCTGGTCTCATCTCTACAAGTTTGTTTAACGCATTTTTTATGCCTAGTGCGTTGTTGTATGGTATGATTGTATTTAGCGCTCTCTGCTGCCCTTGAGAAAACTGTAAGTCAGGATTAAGTATTGACCTAGAAACAGCTTGAGCGCTTCCTATACCTTTACTAATTAATTGAACCGTTGGGTTTCCTGTAATAAATTGTGTGTCCAGCCCTGTGCTTCTGTAAGCAAAAATTGGGTCATCCATAAAAAAGGCAGCGCCTGTGTCTATTAAGCCAGGAAATAAGGCGGCCCAAGAACTTCTTTGAAAAGACGCTTTTCCTACAGACTCAATAGATAAACGCTCCTTTAAAAACTCCTCTCTGTCTTCTCTTCCTATTGAGTTTACTTGTGTTTGGGCCATGTAGGATAATCCAGCAAAAGCAGATGAATACATCATAGCTGAATATCCTTTAAAGTCATTTGCCTTTATATTATGCAAGAATTGTTTTGCGTGAGACACTAACATAAATGTTCTAAACTGTGTAAGTATTTGGCCCATAGTAGATGTCATATATAGGTTTAAGTTACCGACATCGTTTTGCTGTATGCTTCTTCTCGTCCATCTGGCTATAGCTACTGTAAAGGCGTCCCTTGCCGCACCGTCATCCCACTCTGCTAAATTAATCGCTTTTACGGTTCTGTTTCTAAAAAAAGCTGATTTTTGTGTAACTGCGTTTTTTCTTATTTGAGCAAAAACTTTTCCTGCCATTTCGTCATCTAAGCCAAGACCCCTTAACCTAGCAACAGACAATCCTTTGTTTGTAAATGCCATATCAGTAAGTGTTTGGACAGCGCATCGTGCTGCAACACGCTCTAAAGCCAATGTCACTGGTGCCATTCCTGATAAGTCAGCAGTTATTCTTTTCAAGGGTTGCATAGCAAAAAGAGCTTTGTCTATTAAATCGCCCCTGCCTTCACTAAAGACACCTATTGTATCAGCCCTATTCATTGCTTGCATAGTTAATCTATCAGAGCCAATACCATCTGCTGCCTCTAAATCTCTTAATACAGAATCTTCTATTTCACCGTTTCTTGCTCGCTTTAGCATGGACTTTATAGAAGGCACTGCCTGTAGAACACCTCTTACACCGCCAATAGCCAATGCATTTCCTAGTTCAGCTATTTGAGCAAAGCCAACCTGATTCATTAATCGTATAAAGTTGTAATCTTGCACAAGCCTTGCTGACCTAGCAAAGTTACCTCTAGGGTCTGCTGCTAATGGCGCTCGTCTATTAATTACCATATTAAAAATTGTTTGTGCTACGAGATTGTCTTTCTCAGCCCTAGCTCTTCCTGCGTTGCCTTCTCTGGCAGCGGCTTCGGCTAGGTTTCTGTCTAATAACTGATTAAATCTTCTTTCCGATTTTATGCCGACTGTAGCTAGAGCATTTCTGCCAGACATAGACGCAGCATATGATGTGAACACTTGTTCAGCATCTCTTTCTTGCAAGTCTTTTACTCTAAGTACTTCTTGCTGTCCTTGCCTGTTTGTCGCTACCATTTCTTCATTCATATTGAAACGTAATCTACGCCTTGCTCTAGCAGGAGTTCCATCTGGTCTTTGGGAAAATAACGCCATTAAACTGTCGGCTTCTTCAGCGTTCATAAACTCTTCATCTATAAGTATTTGACGCATCACATCTCTATCTGTTGCATTAAACAAACGAGAAGCGCCAGTGTCCATTCCTGCTGCACTTCTGTTAAGTTTATTAAACATGGCATTTGCTATTCTCTCGGCAGCTTCTTCCTGTAAATCTTCTGTGCCACTCATTAATGAATTGGTAAGAAGCCTAACTACAACTGCGTCTGTGTATTTTGTCCCTGCATCCCTAAATTTAAAGTCATCCCACAAGTGCGTAAAATAGCTAAGATTTTCTGGTATTTCCTCAAAACCCTCAACGCCAGCTTCTTTTGCAGCCCTAAGCAAATCTCTTTGTATTTCAGCTTGTCTATCTGCTGCCCTTCTTATAGCAGAACTTACTGGTAATTCAGGGTTTTCTATAGCATCTGCAACTAACTCACCAAACTGTCTTCTGGGAACATTAAAGGTGCGTTTAAATAATCCAAAACCTTGTTCTTTTGCCCACTCCTTATATGCACCGTCATAAACTTGATAAAACTTTGCAAAGGATGCTTTCATGGAATTAGTCTTTAATATGTCGGCTGATGCCTCTACTGTTTGGGTCTTGTCTTTTCTAAAACCAAGTGGGTCTTCTGGTAAAATTCTACCAAGATAATTTGCTATTCTATTTGGGCTATTTAATAAATATCCAGCCATATCAAATCTAAGTGGGACTGGCCCTAGATTTGTATATCCTGCTTGAACAGGTTCCCCAGCTTGGTCTAAAAAATCATCTAAATCTGAAGTAGCATCCCTAATTTGTACAGGTAATGAGTCTGGATTTACAGCAGCGCCTACTGACAATTCATCATTAGGGTCTCCATCTAACACATTCTTTTTTATTGCATTAACTGTTTCTATCTTCTGGGCATTGTCTACGTGGTTTGCCATTCTGCCAAGAGCGCTTACCATTGGGTCAGATGTGTCTGTCCTGCCTAATGCACCAACTCCACCACCAATAACTAAACCAGCGCTCATGGAATAAAGAATGTCATATGGGTCTTTAAAATCATTTTGGCTAACAAGGTATGCTTCTATAGCAGCATTTGTTGTAGCAGCAGTTGCAGAGCCTCTAAAAACCCTGCCTAATCTTGATAGCTTATTCCCCCATATAGCAGGAGCAGCAACGCCCTCAGTGCCGATACTAACAGCAATAGCAAATGGGTCTGTAATAGCTGCGCCCATTCTAAGGGCCACACCCTTCCATCCTAACTCGCCTATTTCTTTATCGAAGGAAAATTGTTTTAGAGCTTCTTCTCTTTGGAATCGGGCTTGTGCTTCGCTAAAGCTGTTCTCAATAATTCCATCGTGATAATCTTTTGGCAGACCCTCTGTCAGTTCTTTTGCTAACTCTTCAGTAAATCTAAAATCAGGGTCAGGCTTGAACTCTTCTTTTCCAGAAAACACATAAGACATTGCCCAATCTTGGTCTATAACCCTCTTCGCAATATCAAAACTGAGTGATTTCTTTTCTGCCTCAAACGCTTTCTCTGCCCTCATTCTTTCGGGAGCTGTAACAGGTATTGCGGCCCTTGGTAATTTTGATTTGGGCTTCTTGAAAGTCTCAGGAACTTCAGCAGACTCTGGCGCATTCTGCGCTACCTCTAGCTGGTTTTGCCTTTCAATTAAATCAAAGTCATCTGGCGCGTCTATCTGTGGCTCATCTAAAACACGCTGTTCTAAAATAGGTAAGTCTGGCTCTGGTTCAGGTTTTTGTTTAGATTCTTGTCTTGTTTCTATAATAGATAAAGGCTCTTCCTCGTCTGGCAAAAGACTTGGCTGTTGCCTCTCTTTTATGATAGGCAATTCTTTTTGTTGCTCTATTTCGGGTTTGGCCTCAACTCTCTCTTCTAATATGGGAAGTTCTGGCTCTTGCTCTATTTTAGATTTTTTTTTTACTTCTGGCTCTGGTATAGTTCCAGATGCGCCCTCCACTAAGCGGCTTGCTTCTAACGCCTCACGTTGCGTTTCCATAAATCCCATTGGAGGTTGTTGTCCTGGAGGTGTTGTTGTAGCTTCCTCCATCTTCATACCTTGCTCTAGGTATGTGCCTTCTAGGTTTCTTCTTGTTTTGTAATCATCCCCAAAGTTACGCAAGTTCCTTAGCGCGCCATCCCAATCGCCTGTTGTGGTTTGTCTCCAAAAGTTTGGCGTTTTAGACGCTAAATCACCATACTGAAATGCCACTGAAGCTACTACTGTTGCTTTGTGCTTTGGTAACTCTGCAAACTCTTGGCCTGTTTTCTCTCGCCACTTTCTGCTCAAATTTAAAGTAGCTTCTCTTTTTGCAAAGTCATTAATTACTTTTGCCTCATCAGAAGTAACAACTAGTTTCTTAGCTAACTCTTCTGCTGGTTGCCCCTTTAATCCTAAAAATGGTTTTAATTTATCCTGTATAGAGCTTGGCAAGTCCTTAATGTCATTTTCGTTTCTTGCGCCTAAGTCAAATCCACTAGCAATAGTTACGCCAGATTTAGAGCCATCTACGTTTGGTACATACCCGATAAGACGGTTGCCTTCTCTTTCTGCAATAAAATCCCAATCTATATTAGACATTATTCAGAGCCTTCCAACACTTGTTTTTGACGAAGCATAAAACCGCCACCTTGCTCAACATCTAGCATGTCACCTGATACTTCTGGCCTTCTAGGTAAGGTAATTGTTATTCTACCATCTTCTGTTTTTAAAATCTCTACTTCTCTTTTGCCGTCTTCCTCAGAAACCTTTAGGCTAAGTATGTCCATAAACTGACCTTGTTTTATTTTTTTAAGTTTACTTACCTCATATGGAGAAAGCCCCTCAAAATCTCCTGTTTTTGTTTTTGCCTCTATCTCAATGTTTTGATTATATATTTCTTCTAACAAAGAAACTTGATTATCAACAGACTCTTGTGTAGCTAACATTCCTCTAAGCGAGTCAGGGGGGTAACTACCAGCAGGAATCATCCCACCCATAATCCCTGGCATGTCTTCTTGCAATGGTTCACCGACATCAAATTGTAATGCGTTCCCATTTTTATCAAAAACAGGGATGCCACCACTATGAGTAACATACCACCTGTCATTTCTCTTTATATCGACTGGTGCCAAAGAAAGTTCATTATCTTCAAATTCTTCCATAACATCTGGATATAGCAAAGTTACTTTTTCAACAGCAAGGTCTGCTAACTCTTCCATATTCTCTGGCAATCCTATGGTAATAGGAACTGAAGTTCCCCTTATTCTTTTATGGGACTTACCATAATCTTTTGCCGCAAGCTCAACAGCTTTTGTTGCGTCAACACCCAAGCCAATATATTCTTTAGCTAATATTTCTATGTCTGTTTTCATTGAAGATACATTTTCAGGAACAAACTTTTTGCCTTCTAAAAATGGAATGTAAGAGTACCAAGCATAAGATGTCTGGTCATCTGACAATGACTGCACTTGTTGCTCTATTGTTTTGTATTTAGCATTTATGTCTATATCATCTCTTTTTGTCTTAACAGTTGATATAGCTGCATTTAAACCCATATGCGGCTCTAATGTTAGTATGGACTCATAAAATGTTCTTTCTTTGTCAGTCGTATGATTTAGGAGCGCTGGTGTGTATAACTCCATTTGTCTGTACAGCTCTATACTTTGCTTTAGAGGGTCATCGTCACCTGTTTCAGATGGGTCATACTCAGGAGACATGCCCATTGTATATCCCATCGTAAGTCTCGCATCAAAGGTCTCAAATTTTAAATCATTTGCTGATAAAAGATTAATTTGCATTAAGGGGTCATCAGCATATTTTTGCATAACCTTATTGATGCCATCGGTTTTTTGCTCTGGAGTTACTAGCGGGTCAGCCAACGGAGCTCTTTTGTCTTCTATAGCTTGCGCATATGCGTCTGTAGTTACAGCAGTTGTTACAGCCTCATTTAACTCGCCAACAGCTTTTGCTATTGAGTCTCGTACTTGCCTTGCCTTCGTCCCCCTGCCGTCTGTTTTACTCAAAAGAGCTGACCTTCCAGCAAATTCTGTTGTTAGCAGTTCATCTGCTTGCTTCAGAACATTCGCAACATCTTCTGCATTATAGTTTCCAGTTTCCATACTTGCTAATGCGCTATCTACATTTTGTTCTATAAAGGTAAGATTTAAAGCATCCATTTGTTCTGGTGTTTTGCTATGAGGCGCATCAGGGCTGTAGCTTTGTTCCATAGCTGATTTAATATCTTCAGAACTATTATACCCACTTATAATTAAATCTGACTGCAAGTCCTCTTGGTCAGAAACATTATTAGATATTGCTTGGGCTATAGCACCATATCTACTCCTATCTACATTAGAGTAATCTTGGACTGTTCCGTCAGGAAGTGTTATCTGTTGCTTTTCATAAAGCTCTTGAACAGCATCATCTGCTTCATTTATTTCTATAGGCGCAGTTTGCGCAAACTCTAAACCAGCATCAAATGCTAGAGACCTTAGTTCTGTTATTTTATTATCTGCTATTGTATTATAATCATTTAGTTGGCTTTGCGTTAAATTACGACTCTTTGCTTCTTCTTTAAGTGCGTTTACCTCAGAAACACTATTTTTTTGCGCTACTGTTACGCTAAAATTTTCTTGCTCAAACCCAGCTAGTATTTGCTGTGGAGTTTGTTTTAAATATTGTACTGCCCCAGACTCTACCATAGAATCTAATTTAATACTTAAATCACCTCTAAGCTGCTCATACAAACTTGGGTCTGACCTTAGTTGGCTCTGCACTGTTGTCACAAAACTAGAAAATTCTATAGCGCTATTCTCTAAGCCTTGAGTAAATGCCTGTTGTTCCCCTGATAACGATAAGACCCTAAATCTATTTCCTATTTTAGATTTTAAACCCTGCTTTAACTTGCTGTTGATATTAGCCGAGTCTATGCCAGCCGTAGCATTTGTGTAAACTTCTTCTGCTCTTCTTCTAAACTCTGTTGGGTTGTCTAACCTCTCTCTATTTAGCTCAGACAAACCTCTGTCTATTTCTGTTGAAATTTGCGAGTCTAATGTATCTGCCTCAACGCCTTGCCTCCCTAATTCAAACTCAGCGGCAACACTTCCTATATCGGAAAATACTTTTTGGTAGCCCATAGTAGCCTTACCAGGCGCAGTAAATGCAGCCGAACTTGCTCTTGGCGATAACTGACCAGCAGCAACTCCTACAGTTGGGCCAGCACCCTGATTATATAACGGTATTTTAGGCATTACCCAAACGCTCCTAAACTCTGCCCAGTTGATATTGCACCAGTAAATCCACCAAGCAGAGATTGTTGTCCTTGTGTTCTAAATGCAGCAGCTTGCGCCCTGCCTTCTATCCTTGCCAAGTTTGCCTCTGATGCTTTCTGTGTTTGCTCTATACTAGACGCATATTGTATTCTAGCAGCATCCTTTTCCCTGTTGAAATAAGTGTCTGCCAGCGCCTGTAATGCACTGCCTGACATCTGAATACCAGACTTAGCTGTAGCAACCCTCTGCGTGGCTATAAGGCGGTCTGACTGCCTTCTTAGGCTGGCTTCTTCTTCTGTTTTAGCTCTTTGTAGTAGAATAGCCTCATTCTCTGCAACCTTTGCATTATACTCAGCTACTTGCTGTGCTGCATTGGCTGCTTGGTTAGCGCCCTTTGCACCCATTACACCGCCAAGAACCTGACCGCCAATGGCTACCGCTGTTAATGGCTCCATTACTGCACCCTAGCCATGCGATAGTAATCAGAACCATCTGGCCCGTAACTTCTCATTAGCCCTTCCATCTCAAAGCCCATCCACTTTCCAAACCTGACAGCCTTTGTATCGCTTACTGCAATACTAGCCTGTATTCTTGCCAACTTATTCTTATGCACTATAACATCAAACATAAGGTCTGCATACTTCGCAACTGTGCGTGGCTTTGATTTAGCAAGTGTGCCCAACATAACCCAAGCCTCACCAACCCTACCCCACAACATATGCACACCGCCCATTGCCACAATCTCGCCATCTTCTAATAAAGTATAACCGTGAATAGCATAGGGCGCTTTAAAAGCGTCCTTATGCTCTTGTAACATTTCGTAACCTAAATCTATATTGTCCATGTCTTCTCTTATAAATTCACGCAACTCAAGCATCGAATGTATTTGACCTTCTCATTATAGCAACGATTGTCATAGGCAGTGGCTGGTTTTGCCTTACTACCACCTGTGAGTCATTGTCATACCCAGATGGAAACGATATTTCTTTGTCTCCGTTAAATAATGGCACAGCCGTATCCATAGACATGCTACTGTCTCTAAATGGTATTCTGTCTAAATTACTTGTGTCAGGGCCAACCTCTGCTCCTACTGTGTCTAAAAATCTTACAGTAGCACCATGAATACGCTTAACCTTTCCTTGTGCTATACCATCATCTGCACCAGCCTCAAGCCTCATGGTTTCTACAAGCGAGTTATAAGATAGCCCAACATGTACTTTGCTTGCGCTTCTGTCTAATGTAACACTGCCGCTAGAAACAACCTTGTCTGCATGTGTAGAACCATCCGCAAGTATCTGTACCGTTTCACCCTCAAGATGGTTTAGCCCAGTTATAGAAGTAGTAGCTGAACCACTATATGTAATCCCACTATCTACATAAAATGCATCCGCTACATTTTGATTAAAATAAATAGATTTCATAAAAACAATGTGCCTTACTGTTGAGCTATTTATTGTTCTTTTTACAGATAAATATACTTGGTCTTCTGTGCCACTTGGTATAGCTGTAATGCTTTCTACAACACCGCTACCACCCAGAGGATGTTGATGCCAGCCGATTGTATTGTTTGCTGGGTCATAACTAAGGCCAATTAATGTGCCGTCACCGCGAACAAACCACAAAACAAGTTCTGGCTCTTGCTGCCAAACCATGTCAGTTAGGCCACCTCTTGCAAGATGCTCACCTAACACAGTTAAGTCTCTTCCTACTAGGCCGTCTGTGTCTAAGCTAAAGGTAACTTCTTTTACTTTCTCGCCACCTTTTTGAATCATAATTGTACTAGCGCCAGCTCTTAGCGGTCTTACATTACCAGAGCCAAATGTAGTTTCACGTAGAACATTTACATTAGTTGGCGTAACAGCAGTAGTGCCTGTGCCGCCAGATAGCGTAAACTCTGCGCTGGTAGTCATAATCTGTAAGAAGCGTCCTGGAACCATATGCTTGATAACATTAACTTGGTCAGATGCGATTGTTACATTTATAGCTGCATCATCTTCTGTGCCAGGTGTATGGTTTTCAAAGTCTCCTGTTACAGAGCCAAATATTGTTTGTGGTTGCGCTGTAGTGCCAGCAAAGTATAGGCGCTCTTCGTAAAAAGCCACAGCTCTAGGAAATCCATTTTTCGTGCTAAAAGAACCCTCAGACCACTGTGTTGTTCCAGACGTTGCTACTGCTGGTAATACTAAAAAATTATGTTCCTGCACAACAGCCGTTGCTGTAGTTGCGTTTGTTACTGCTGTTATTTTTACAAATCCAGTGCCGCTATGTTGGTATTGCCAATCAATAACTCCATAGGTTTCTGTTCCTTCTAAATGCACTGGGGGTTGCGTGCCACTACTATCACTACCTGAATCTGTTTTTTTATACAAATTACCATTGTGGTGAACTAATGCGTTTTGTGCATAAGATGTACTTGCCGCCCAAGCCTCATGCCCTATCTCAACACGCTCTCTAAATTGAAATAAAGCACCTACATGACCAGATACAAATAAGTCAGCAGAAGCTGTTAATGTTACAGTTCCAGTGTTGGCGCTGGCTGTAATCGTTGTTGTTGTTATATTCTCATCAAGATAGGGGCCGTCAACAAAAGCTATATCTGTAAGGGTAAATGTTGTTGCAGTTGTTCTTGTTAGCTTTGCTGGTTCATGGTTTTTGTGCGCTAAAAATAATACGTCAGCAGATTGAACAAAATTAATCTCAAATATTTCTGTAACGCTGTAAGTTGTAACAATCTCAACAGGACTTCCGCCACTCTCTAATGGCGCGCCATCTTTAAAGAAGCGTATATAGTTAGCGCCAAACTCAAGCACATAAGCTTGCTCGTCACTAAACTCAAAGTTGATTAACCTTACTTTACCACCATTTTTAGATGAACCAGCATAGTAAGTTCCTGGCCTGCGTGTAATACCGCCTTGCGGAAACACAAGCATGTTCTGTAATGTTTGGGCGCCAGCACTATATTTCTGTAAATCAATCCTGCCTTCAAGACGAGGCGATAGCTCACCAGCTTGGAAGTTGGTAACAATGGATGATACTCGCGCCATCTTAGAACCTTATATTTACAAAATCATCTGCAATAATCTTATCTGGCACACCTTCCATAGCATCCATAGACCTAGCTTCTGATAGTCTTGACTGATACAACTGAAACATTTGCTGTGCAATAGAATTACTACCAGTAATTGCATACGCTATTTCTGATGCTAATTTATGTGCGATAGTGCTGGAAAGCAAACTGTCAAACTGCTCTGGGTCAGTAACTCTTGATACGTATGTAATCTTGCAAGTACCTTCGTTTGATAATACTTTTCTGCCTTCAATCTTAAACATAACCTGTGAGTCGTAAGCAGATATTTCACTGTCTACATTTGCGTTCCAAAAAGACAATACCCTTAGACAGTAAGGATTAGTCGGCAAAGCATATTGATAGGTAAAGCCAAACTCAGGTGCTGTTGCGTCTTGCGCTAGAGTAGCTCTAGCTATTGCTGCGTTCCAAGGATGCGCTCTTAACACTTGGTCGCGCACTGTGTCATAGCGCCTATTACACAATCTAGCTTCTTTTGAGTTTTCACTAAGTGCTGTAATGGTTGATGCACCTAACAGGTCAATCGCCTCATTACATATATCAACTACTGATGGCATGTTTAACTAACCTTTCAACCTTTACTAGCGCACCCTGACTAACATTGTTATCACCGCCAGATATAACCCAGCCTTTTTCTTTGTGTAACTCAACTATTTCTTTCAGGGCTTTTGTTGGCAATATTATCACAAAACCACCGTCTATGACAAATGCCCAATAGTCTGCTTCTGTTCTATCTATGCCAGATGGCTTGCCTCTACAAAAAAACTCCACAAACACTTTACCAGTTTGCGAAGCCTTAAAATCTCTTTTTACTTCTATTGTTTTTCCAGACAGCAATTCGCTTAACCACTTCTCAGCTAACTGTCCTACTTTCAAATCATATTTAAAGTCATTGTTATATTCCAAGTCATTTCCCCAGACTGGAAGTAGAAAGGGGCGGCAGAACCGCCCCTAACGTATTAGTTTACAATGTACTCAATGATAAACGCCATATCACCAGCAGTACCACCAGCAGCATTAAATGTTGCCGCTACGTAGTAGACTGCGCTTGGGTCTGAGCTTTGACCAGCTAATTCCCAAACTTGCTGTCCTGTGGTGTTAAGGTTTAACACTTCATAACGCAGTTCTGCTACAGCAGCACCGTCAGCAACAGATGTTGCTAATGCATCTTCATCGATTGCATCGGCATCGCTTGTTGCTGTTGTAGGGTAGAAGCCTACGTTAAAAGTACATGAACCGCCAAGACCGTCTGAGCCAATACGAACAGATAGTATTGTCGCATTAGTTGGAATTGGAGCAAGCATTACGATGTCGTTATCACCGCTGTCTCCAGTTCCTAAAGCAACATTACCCTGTGCGATACGGACTACACCGCCTAGTTCACTTGCGTTGTTTGCAACTTGTGGCAGAGCGACAAGGTTTGCAACTAAATCTGAATTTTTAATACCCATAATCTAATTCCTTTCCTTACGCTACGCCATCTAAGTCGTCTTCATCACACTTGACGCGAACAACCATGTTCTCTTGCATACGAGTAGCACCAATGCTCATGCAGTAATAGACTTGAGTTGCGTAGCCTTTGTCAGCACGCTCATCAATTCTTGCAGAAACATCTTTGCCAACACCTAGTGCAATACCTTCTTGCGCAAACGCAAAGCAAGTACGAACGTTGTTGCTATCAGCAGATAGACGGTTAGACATGATAAAGTTAAAGCCCATGAACTCATTAATCTCACCCTGTACAAGTGCTTTAACAGTGTTGAAGTCACTTGATGTTACACTGGTGTCAGCAAGCAAAGATTGAATCTGGCTTGGGCCAACAACGATGAAACGTGGGATTGATGGGTCAACATCAGCCGCATCAAGCAATCTCTTTGCTTCACGTAGCTTAGTTAAGTTCATGTTTGTGTTAGCACCACCAACACTTACAGCAACATCTTGGTTTGTGTCGAAAGCTGTGCTTGTTGAGCCAGTTTCGCCAGTAGATGCAGCAGCGTCAAATGCTGTGATGATAACATCGTCCATCGCACGTCCCATAGCAGCGGCAGCCGCACGAGCGTATGATGAAGTTGGGTCTATTAACATGCGAACCTTGTCTTGGTCATCAATTAGGTCAGCATATTCATAGTCGGCTAGTGATAGTCTACGTCTCGCATGAGGCGTATCCATTTGTGGTGTGTCGGCATGGCGGCTAGTACGCAACTGCGCAGTAGCAACTCCTACCTGGTCGATGAAAGCATTTTTTCCAACAACATTCTCAATACGCACAGCATCACGCAGACGGCTTCCCATCTGTTGCGCAAGCATCTGCACGTTTGCAGAATACTGTTGTACAAATGCGGTAGTTACTTGTGTAGACATTTTAAAGCTCCTTTATTGTCACACTATTGCATTTATACACTTTGCGATGTGCTACCCTTTCGGACACGCCTAGGCTTTTGAGCTGCCGTTGAGCTATCGTCTTTCCGATTGTCTTCAGGACGGCAAGAACATAACTTACCGCTACCCTGGCAAACCCAATCCCAGACCTTATCAGCGATTGGAATCGGATTTAAAATGTCGCGCTGGGTGCAGTTATCTACAACCATGCGCATAACCTCTATTCTGGCGTTCAGGATTGTTTCATCATCCATGAATCATACCATATAATTCTTGCACTCTTTCAATCTGTTGTCTGTGCGATATGCTGTTTTTATCCCAATAAGGGTCTTTTGGATTAGCCATAATCGCATTAACTTCAGCTTGTGCCTCCGCTGGTGTCATAGCACTACTAGAGGTTGTATTTGAAATCGTGTCTTCGCTTGTTACACTTTGCCTGAAATCGGCAATATTTGCAAATGCTTTGATAAACTCAGGATGGTTACCGAGCTTAGTGCCATCTGCTAATTGCCACTCTAACATCTCAGGATTGCCGTACTCTCTTATAGCTTGACCAGCTCCAGATATTTTTTGCTCGTAAGCCTGACCCCATTCTTTTTTAAGGTCATTCTCTACTTGCTCACGCTGGTACTCAATGTTTTGTACAGCTTGTTCCTGTGTGTTTGTCGCTAAACCTTTATAGTATTCTAAGATGCCACTAGCTTGCTGTGGTGTTAGATTAAGTTTATGCGCGACATCTTTGTACGAATTAGCCGCTTCTTCGGTAATTATATTACCATCAACTGCAACTTCATAAGCATCTGGCGTTTCTGGCTTGCCAAGATAGTTATATATTTCTGTTAGCTGTTCTTCTGATGGGTTCTTAGGAGCAGCAAGTTTATCTGCACCTATAAGTTGTTGTGCATTAATATATGACTTAGCCAGATTACCTACATCTTTGATAGGCGATAGACTTGGGTGGTCTCGTAAATCTTCTGGAATCATATTATAAAAATCGTTACCAGAACCGCCTTGTGCTACTTCTGCTGGAGTTTCCAACACAGTACCTTGTGACTGGTCTACCTGTTCGACAGTTTCTTCAGACATTATGTCTCCTTAATTATCATTTGATGGATGTGTAATATTGTGGCACGTTTGCCCTCTTCAAATGTAGTGGCATAAGCATCGCCAGCTACATAGCTTGTCCAGTGGTAGTTACACCGCTTTTCAAGGTCTTCTAACACCTTCTTTCCAGACTCGCTGGTAAATACATCGGTGTACATTTGTTTGAGTTTTTCTTGTTCTTTAATAGGGTCAACCATTATTTTTGAACCATCCTAACTGCTTGTGCTGCTTGAGCTGTATCTGCTACGTCTTGCGATAAAGCCTCACGCTCTGCCATTTGCTGTTGCATTTCTTGTCTTTGTTGTCTTACCTGGTTTACTTCACGCTGTGACTTTAACGTAGTCTTAGGAACGCCAAGCGCATCAGTTATGTGCCTTACCAAACCATCAGGGTCGATATGGTCTCCAACAGGTAATGCTTGTGATAATGGCATCAATACTTCTAACGCCTTTAATGTATTATTAAGACTGCTAGACTTTTGCGCTCTTGCTAGTGGTGATACATATTCTATATCCACATCCTGCCCCTGTAGTATTTCTGGTGGTGGCGCAAACATATTTTCTCTTAGCATCAATGCAAATACACGGTCTATAAGTGGACGTAGCATTTCATTCATTAGCCTTCCAAGAACAGGGCCAATCACCCTCATGCGCTCTTCCTGCCTTTGAATAACCTCTGTTGCTGTCATATTAGGTGAGCCGCCAACAAGCAGTTGGTCTACATAAAACGCAGAACGTATAGCCTGTCTTCTTTGGTCTTCCATAGAAAGGCCGATAGGTATATTAGCGCCAGTATTTAGTGGTGTGATTGTGTCTCTTGAGCCAGCTCTGTAGAAGTTTAGACCGCCAGGCTGAGTTCTAATAGGCAGTAAGAAACCATCATCAGGTACTAGCAAAGGCGGGTCAATCATCTTTTGTGCTGCCTGAATGATTGTCTTAGACATTAGGTTCAACATCTTAACATCTGGCAGTGCAACCATTGCAGGGGAACGGCCCATAACCTCACCAGTTGCTTTTAGGAAGCGTGGTACAACGTATGGTAGTTCCTCGAATCCACCCTCTGACATAACCATTTTAGTCTGCATACAAATATGCACAGACATATATGGCATGTTCTTGCTATCTCTTTTACGTATGTCACGCTCAACTCTTGGCGTTACACAATGTAAAAGTTCGACTTGCTCGTCAGGTGTCTTTTCGTAAACCTTTTTAATATGGTCGCTAACACCATCAATGCCAAATCTTTGTACAGCCGCTACTGCTGAGATGTGGTATTTTCTAAAAACGGTATCAACTATTCCATACTGGTCTTCTTGTACATAGAACTCAGAGATGTGCCGTGTGCTACATCTTATCTGGCCTTTGTCCATCTCAACAAACATACAGCCAGTACCAAATACAACTAAGTCTACATATAGCTCATGTACTTCTGTCTCAAAGTTAGACTGGTTAAATGCTCTTATCATGCGCATGCTAGTGTCTTGCAACCATTCGCGCACATCATCATCACGGTTTAGCTCTGTGTCCTTTACATCTAAGTGAAACCAAGGAGATGCCCCACTTGTTAGCATACCGTGCAAGGATGCTGATAAAAGGTCTACAGCTTGTAGTGCTGTGCCGTCATAGATAAACTCCATACGCTTTTCACCGCGAGAGCGCTTCTTAACAATGTCTGCCTTTCTTGGCAGCATGTAATCGCCTAACTCTTGGTAGTGCGTATCCCAGTTATCTCGTTGCGCTTGAATATGCTCAAAACGCTTTACGAGAGCTTTAACATAGTCTTCCATACTTTACCCCATTAAGGTGGGCTGTTGTCCAGGCGTTGCTGCTCCACCTTCCAATGCGCCAGCTACAATCGTAGAGCCTCGGCCTTTTCTCATTCTGCGCTGACGTGTTACTGCCTCTTCTGCCATTGTCGCAGCCCTTGCCTCATCAACAGGCGGAGGAGGTGGTGGTGGTGGAGGTGGTGGCGGTGGTGCTTTAGGCGTTAAAAAACTCATTTACTTTCTCCTTATATCGCAAATGGATTGTAATCATTTACCGCAACTTGTTGCGGAGGTCTCGTATAATTAGTTCTATTCTCGATTCCAGTAGCGAGATACCGAAATGCATCTGCCGCATGTGATGTAAAATCATGCCTTGGATGGTCTCTAAATGTTTTTTTACGTTCATCATATTCCTGCCTGTATTGCCTCAACATATCCAAACCTTCAGTACACCTGTCTCTGTCAAAGTAGCACTTAGGTAATAACATACGAGCTGCATTTATACCATCGGCAACTTTCATCCGAGGAATAACTTTAAATCGTATGCCAAGGGAAAAGGCCGTCTCCAACCTCGACTTGCCACTACCCAGCTCCCTGACTTCGATGTCATGCGGTGCGAGATGGTCTCCGTAATTATAATCCTTCTTATTAAGAACATCGGCATAGTGCTGTAAGCCAACGCCACCATTCTCGTAATAATCAATAACATTTACCGCACCACCTCTAAATATCTGTGCAAACCAAATAGCTGTGGAATCGTTAATACCTAAATCCCAAGCAGTATGCACTGGATAAGCAGGGTCATACGGCACTCGCGTTATTCTACCATTATCCTCTGCATCTGCCAACAGCTTGCCATAATAGGCCCCGATAATGGCGGCAGTAAAGGAACACTCATATTCCTGCTCATACTGCTCTGGTGTCATCTGAGCCTTGGCAGCGTCAAGTTCTAATGGCTTGACAAGGTTACTCTCAGAAGCCTTAACTATCTTCCAGTACCACTGGTCAGAGCCTTCTTCTTCCTGCAATCTAGCGGTTTCTAGTAAATCGTAAAAATGATTATGACCAGCAGGAGTTCCCAGAAAAACAGCCGCCCCCTCTCTGTCAGACAAGGCTGGTCGCACAACCTCCCCCCATACCCTTGGGTTCTGCATACCAAACTCATCGAAGATAGCTAAGTCTAAATATATTCCTCTTAATGCGTCTGGGTTTTCAGCAGATAGTAACATCAACCTAGCGCCATTTGGAAAGTCTACACGCAGCTCAGTTTCATTAAAGCTAATGCCTGGGATAACGCCAGCGTAATACTTAACATAATCCCATGCTATCCTTTTAGCTTGCGTAAAGGTAGGTGCTATAAAAGCAACCCTTGGTCTGGGTAGCTCACACGTCAAAGCATGTTTTATTAAATGATTAATTGCAAAAACAGTCTTGCCAAAACGTCTGTGCATGACTAGAACATTCCAGCGCTTCAGGTTGTTATGCATCTCTGCCTGGAGCGCACGAGGCTTATACGGTATCGTTATCTGAGCCACTCGTCATCCATCCGATGTTAATCTCTTTATCGCCATCTTTAATCTGCATCATGGCTTTACTCTCATCCTTATAGCCTTGCTCTACCTTAGATGACAACCACCTAGCATGAGAGCCTGACTCACGTAAATACTCTGGCGGTATCTTTCTCTTACCTGTCATACAGCCATGCAGTGCCGCCTCATAGTACTCTCTGTACTCTGCGGCATGCGCAGCCTGTGCTGACTTGTACAATCTCTTCAGGTCATCATTCTCATTGATAACCTCATAGAACACTGTACGGCTAACACCGAGCTTCTTTGCTATGTCCTTAGTGCGACTGCCCTCAGTGAGCATACGCTCAATGACATCAGCGCTTTTCAGGACTAGTTCTTTCTTTGTCATGTTACTCCTGACTGTGAGTGTGGAAGGACTGATTAACACATATATAGAGTGGCCGCGCTGTCTGGAAAAACAATAGAAGTAAAAAGAGATTTTAAGGCTTCGCAAACTGG
>CAACVD010000549.1_pt1 | contig 18171 bp, 13 predicted proteins | sample 2381771 | NCBI WGS metagenome assembly CAACVD01 (sample SAMEA5211965, study PRJEB30684) | marine metagenome | biome: Marine; feature: Epipelagic; material: Water | collected 2015-10-15 | depth 15 m | reverse complement strand
CCGGTGTAAGGCATAATCTCCATACCCGGAGCGACTCCTCGAGGAAGCAAAGCAGGCAGAGCCCTTGGGTCTATAAAACCCGGATTCATAAACGGCATCATCATTTGGCTCATGCTGCTTTTTCCCTAATGTTTGCTAGTCGCACCGCAGCCCCAGACGTAGCCAGAGCACCCAGACCCACAAGAGTCGTATCGTCCTCGGCGTTGTAGGAGGCCCAGATAAAGTTCCCTTCTCTCTTCACGGCTCGTGTGTTTCGTTGCTCCCACAGCCAGCGACGTACCAGCTTGGGGTTGATGTCCATACCTTCAAACGTAAGAGCATGAATATCGGATGTGATCTGGACGGGGTGCTGTTTGCTAGGATCCTTAGCCAAGTTGATAGCAACTACGGCACCTTTGTGCTCGTTGTACATTGCCTTCAGATCTTTGACTATTGACTTCCAGTTCATTAGCTCATCTCAGGTCCGACTAGCGGCAGCACATCTGTGAAGGGGTTTCTAGCAGGCGCAGGATCGTTGGAGGTTCCCGGCCCGTACGTCTCAATCTCTCGCAGCAAAGATTCGATCTCTCGCTGCTCGTTGAGATCAGATACGTTGTCTTGGGTAAAGCGAGCCATGTCATCTGCGATGCCTTCGCGCATCATGACCTCTTCTTCGCTCATCAAGTCTTGAACTTCTTCAAGCCGAGAAAGAACTTCCTTGCCTTCGGTCTCTCGACTCTTACGTCCAGTCAAGTAGTCCTGAAGTTCTTCACCTATTTCAGGAGGCAAGTCCCGCATCAGGTTAGCAATTACATCTTGATCGGGCTCTTTACCGGTAGCCAAACCAGCAAGCTGCCCTTTGAACAACTCCTCTGCTGCTTCACGCTGCTGCTTGTAAGTAACCAATCGGTTCGCAGGGTTGGCTGCATTCTCGTAACCAAGACTTTCCAGTGCTGCAACCCCCGATTTGTTTCGTTGGATTGTCATCTGCAGATTCTCTTGCTGCATCTGCAAGACTCTGATTTGTTCTTTTATTTGGCCGCCTTCTCGTCCAGAGGAGGGCGTAGCTCTGAGTTTATCAATCTCTTCTGCCAGAGTACGGTCTTGGCCTAGGAGGTAGTCTTGCATTGAAGACATGCTAGCGTGGATCTCGTTGAGATCGAACCCGCTCTTCTCATAGATTGCATTCAGTTGGTTTAGAACGTCTTCGTTGTTCTTACCGTCCAACGACATCACTGCCTTCATGGCGTTGTATGCGTCTTCGTCCAAACCATTTTTGTTGTCTGTGTCTGTACGGCCAAGATCTCGCATAGCCATGGCAGTCTGGGCCAAGAGCATGTCCTCAGCATGGAGCTGCATCCTTTTTTGATACTGAGGAGAAAAGATTTCGTTACCAGAAAGTCTGTCTTTTTTCTCTCCAAACTCTCCTTCTTCACCTTGATACAGCAGGTCAGCCCCAATACCCGTTAAAGCCCCTAGGCCCATAAGACCCCAGGTTGCAATGTTTACGCCGGGAACAAAACTAAGGGCTGCTGCTGCTGCCGTTCCCAGAACTGCTCCTTCTCCTACTCCGCCAAACTTCTCATCAAGGTCCTCCATCATGCTTTCAAAGAAACCAGGAGATCCAGGATTTACTCCAGTGGATCTGTCCTTTGCGAAGTCCATTTTGCGGCGATGGATCTCAACAGGTGACAGTCCTGCTTCTCGTCCTTCTCTTTCGATCCGGTCAAACGCACCTGCAAGACTAGCTAGGTTACCTTCGGAGCGTGCTCCTGCTCGTGACTCTGCTGTTCCGCCAACAATAGCCTCACCCCGGAATGCAGTTTGAAGATCAAATCCTGCTTGGTTCAGTCGATCCGAGACTGACTTGTTCCGACCAAGAGTCATGTCCTCTGCATCGAGAGAGTCAATGTATCGTTTGAAGGATTCTTGAACCATCTTGTACGCAGCCTCTTCTTGTCCTGTGCGGACTTGGTTGGCTGTGTTGAGGTATCCAATCTCTTTGACGTAACTGTTGATCTGGTTTTGGTGCTCAAAAAGATTGTCGTGGTACTCACGGAGCTGGTCTGGATTCATCCGTTTTACGGACTGGGGTTGTCCTTCTGCAGAGAGAGACATCCCTCGACCAGAGTTCGAGAGGTTGGTAACGACGTTGTTGAGCCGCTGCCGGTGTGCACCCTTCAGCTGCTCCCCGAAAGTATTGATGCCGTTCAGTGCGTCCTTCAGATAGTCAGGCCGCTGCTGCTGTGGGGGAGTCATCACCGGTGGAGGGGTAGATGGATTTGGTCTGCTCCGTGGTCCTTGTTGAAACGCGCCTGCTCCAGGCCGAGGCACTTGTTGCTCGAAGCCGGGGCCTGCCCGTGTTCCCATTCCTGTTGGTCCGAATCCTGACATGATTAGTTACCTCCAGGGATTTGAAGACCTTGAAGTGCTGCGCCTTCACCAAAGATAGAGGCCAAGCTAAACAGCTCTCCGGTCAAGCCCATAATATCAACAACGCTCGGAGGCAGAGCCGTCATCACGTTGATCATCTGCTGGTTGCCGGTAGCGTACGCATTGCCCAAAGCTACAGATGCTTGCATGCGAAGGTTGTCTTGCGACATACGCATGTTGTCGTACGACTGCACCATGTTGGCCTTCATGCCTGCGCCTTGCATTTCCATCTGTGCAAATGACTGAGCGAAGGTCGTCTCAGTGCTGGCCTTCAACTGTGCTTTGTTCTGGTGAACTTGGCTGATCGCGCTGTCGTACTGAGCAGCGGTCTGCGACACAATCGCTGCCGCTTGCTGCCCACGGTTTGCGTCAGCTTGGATCTGAGCCCCAACAATTTGACTTGGGGATGCGCCAGCAGCAGCCATCTGCGAAGCCATGGTCACTGCTTGCTCACCTGCTTGCCGTCCTGCGTTGATCGCAGTTGCTGCCATCGCTCCGTGCCGTGCGCTCTCAAGGTGAGCGACTGCTTCGCCCATGCCTTCGTCAATGGCAGACAGCGCTCCACTTCGACCTCGCTCGAGGTCTTTGCGTCCCTGAGCCATGCCTTCGTCGATGAATCCAAGACCTTGGTTCATCCCTGCATCTAGGTCGGTAAGTCCCTCTCCTCGGGCAATACCGCCAAGGAGGTCAGAGACCTCACCCATCTGACCACCGATCTGACCAAGCATGTCGTCACGCATTTGGTTGGTCTGGTCTGCCACGCTTTGACGGTCGTCAAAGGTGCGGTCAAAAATGTCTTGGTAGAAGTTGCTCTCTGCCTGAGACCCCTGCTGGGGCATCATAAAGTTCCCCTCCATCAAATTCATGGAGAAGGGGTTGTTGTACAAAAAGCCGCTTTGATTGCTGCGAACACCGACAGGTCGAGCGCCTTGACCGCCGCCAAAGATGTTGCCTTGGATGGGGCTCGTGTACTCGGTTTGATATCCAAACTGGCTCATGATTGTGTGTAGGCCTGACTACTCTTAGTATCCATAACCTGCCCGTTACACACCATACTCTGAAGTCGGTAGTCCACATCAGGGCAGAAGATGCGGATACCGGGAGTCAGAGTAAACCCGAGAGGTCCTTGGACCCCTGTGAAACTAGAGTCGGATCCAAAGACCGCAGGAAAGAGGGACGACCCGTCAAGAACTGAAGCAATCGCCGATCCGTCAGGCTTCTCCGGCACGTTCCTGTGAGGAGGAGTCTCTTCGTTTCCAGCGTAGACAATGCCCTGGAATTTGCAGGCAGTGTCGGATGAGTTGTTTCCAGACACGTCAATGAAGTGCATGCGAGTCTCGTCGATCTGCTTGAGGCGGTGGACGTCCTCAGCTTCCTGAGGTCCTCGGCTTGTGTTGATAATCGCGCCCACCTGGTGCGCAGTGCACTCCACAAACACAGGGCTGATGCCAATCTTAGCGCTGGCGCTGCAGTCTAGAGAGGTCATCAACGTAATAGTTATTGCGCTGGAGCTCTTAGTAACACTTTTGATCTGTGCTTTGTTGCCAATCTTGGTCTGATCTGTGTCTTCCAAGACGTATACAAACGCTCCGATGCAGCTGTCCGACGCTGCTTGGCTGTTACCGTTGCCTGCTGTGCACACCAAGCTGCTGCTGCCTTGGCCGCTAGACAACGTAAACAACGTGGGGCCGATGATATCCATCAGTGTGCGCCGGTTGTAAGACTGCTGCGCATACACGGCGGTGTCTCCCCCAGTCAACGCCTTACGGTCACGCACGTGGTTGGCTACGTAGATACGTGGCTTCCAGGTTGTGCCTGCGCTCAGGTTGGCGCGGTCGGGGTGGTTCATCAGCCACAGCGCACGACGCACTCTATCTCCCCCGAACGTGGGGGAGTAACCCGTTCCGCCTGCTGTAGTTGCAAATGTTTCTGCGTTGGGGAAGTTGGCCATCTTGACGTCAGTGAAGGGCAAGTCCTTCAGCTCTGTCATAGTGGAGGTTTCGAACCACGTACAAGCAGCCTCTCCGTTTACGGGGTTGTAGAAGAACAACGTAGAGATGAAGGGGTCAAAAGCAATCTTCAGTTTGTCGTGATTGTCTTTCCACTTCTCTCGGATCAAAGTGTCCAGCACCGCCATGTTGTCCAACGATCCGTTGGTGCCGATGATCTTCACTCCGCGAGGAGAGATAGTAAACACCTGAGATGCAGCAACCGTTGCGGCTTGGGGATTGACCACCCCCACCATGCCTTCATGCAGTTCCCGCACCATGACATCTTGTTCTCGACGGATGTGGTAGAGGCGGTCCTCGCTCAGCCCCAGCATGTTGGGTCCTGTACGCACCAAAGAGAGAATGCGGTTGGCAGGGTCGCTGGGGGTGTACTGATTCTGTGGTGGGAACAGCTCGGCTGCATACTTCTCGACTTGAGAGTATTTGGTTTCTCCCCCACCGCGATATGGGTCTGCGGAGGTGAACTCATCCTCTGTGCCTTGGTTGAGCGTAGTGATCGGAGGAGGTGTAATGTTTGCAGCCACCAAGATGTTGTCCAAGAACTTAGCGGTTCCTGCTTGCGGCATGTTGTCATCGAAGCGCAGAGGCCCCGTGTAGAGCGGGCGGTACAGCAGTTCATCTTCGTTCAGCGAGTAGAAGAACACAACACGTTGGCGGGTGGATGCTGTCGCTCCTCCAGCGGTGGTCGGTAGCACTTCGATACCGAAGTTGGTCAAGGTGTTGTCGATTGTCTTGTAGTCATCGAGCTTGATCAGCTTGTCCAAGAACAAAGTGTTCGGGGCGAAGTTGATAGCTTCGTCTTCTGTACGGGGTGACCGATAGAAGAAAGCGTAGTCATACTTGCGGACGTCATAGCAAAGCTCGACGCAGGTGTACTCGCGGATGCCTTTGGGTACAACCTGAGGGCTGCTGATCTTGGTAATCAGGTCTGCGTTCTCTTCGTCATACTCACGACCCGATACACCGCAGCGACCGATAGTGCCGTACTTGAAAGAGGACTTGTCAATACGCGCGATCTGGGACATGCCAGATGTGCGTCCCGTCTTGGAGTCGAAGAGCTGGTATGCGAAGGCGTAGTTGCCACGCTCAAACTTGTGTGACTTGAAGAAGTCATCGGTGGTGAACTCAAAAACCTGGCTGACCTTTTGGTAGTCCACACCGTTGATGGTGGCTTTTGCAATGATGCCCCATTCGAAGTCACGGCCTGAAGGCAGCACGCCTTGGTCATACAGCGAGGTAATCTCGAACTTGTTGGCGGGGATATCTCTGGCTACCTTGACCAACCGACCCAGTTGTTCCGGGTCGTTCCAGTACACATCGAAAGTTACGTTGCCCGAGAACGATCTGCTCTCTGCAAGTTCCCACACCAAGTCGCTATTGATTGACGCTTGAAGTGCACGGTCAACAGGGGACCGAGCAACGATCAAAGACTGCAGGAAGTCTTTTGCTTGTTGATCATTGACTCCGGTTTGGCTGGTAGACGATTGGCTCGACCAGTTACCGGGAGACGTTGTATTAGCACCTACCTCAAAGCCCATAGTGTGCCAGTGACTCTGCAGCTGCAGATCATTAGGAGATACGCCATCAATCTCGTTGGTTGCAACAGAAGGGAAAGTGAACTGAGTATCGAAACTCAAATCGCCAATCAGGTCTCCTCCAGTAGCCGTACTGGAGTTGAGAGTCTGGGCAACGCATAGCGTTTCATCCGCAAACGATTTACTGCCGAGGGTGTTGTTTGCCCGGCGGAGAGTTGCCACCCGATTGGAAGTAGGGGTGCCGCTGGAGTGGATAGCAGGAAAGGTAAGTGCGTCTGCCTCTCCTGTTCCGTCTGGAGGATCCGAGGTGTCGTAGTCTTGGTCAACTACGTTCGCAGCAAAGAAGTTCTTGAAGTAGTCCCCTTCGTTAGTACCAAACAAACTGGTACCTGCCGACTGGTCGTTGCGTCGACGTATACGCCCAAAGGTAGTGCTAATGACTGCGCTAGAGGATCTCTTGACGGTAGATGCTCCGGGTACGAAAGCCTGAGTGGTGAGGTATCCATTCTTCAAGGCAGGGTTGTCTGTCGTGCCTGCATTCACAGCAGGGAACTGAACAGATCCATCTCCTACCCCAACAAGTCCCATACGCCTGACAGTAGATCCGCTAACCAGCGTCGGGTAGCTGTAGTTATGCCCACTTCCATAGGAGCTTAGATTACTAAGACCTACTTCTTGCAGGTGCGTGGTCGACTGAGACGCCAAGACAGTTTCAGGTTTCCACTTTAAGCTGGATGTAGGGATGCAGTATTCATCATCGTTGACGTTATTGATGAGGTAGATGTTGACGCTGAGATCGCTAACCGAGAGCGTAGCGGTGTCTGTAGGAGAAGTTCCTGTAAGAGGCCGTACCCGCACGTACATGTTGGCTGCGATTGCAGTTCCAGTGCCTCCAGCATCTGTGGTCTTCAGGTCGTTGAACGGACGACACTCAAAAACTTGGGTGTACGTTACTTGCTCTGAGTAGTTATAACCGGTGGAATACACGTCGTAAACGGACAGGCCGTTGCTAATTGCATCCTTTGAGCCCACACACCCGCCAGCAGCTTGGAAGGTATTGACGATGCTAGGCGATCCTCCAGTGCCATCAACAAAATCAACAATGCAACCGGGGTGTCTTCGGTTAGGGCCTTTCCGCAAAGAGTCAGTGCTGCCGGGACTAATAGTGCTTGTGCTGTTGGTGGCTCGGTAGTTCACAACCACAATCACTCGCTGCCCCGAGGTAAGTGCAGTTCCGCCTGTACCGAAGTTTGTACCTGCTGAGGTGTAAGTGCTTACGGTGGCCGCCTGACTGCCGGGCAGAAGAGTGTTCTCTTTGTGAGTCACAGTGGGGGCGGTCACAAAGTCGTCGAGCCGAATGCCCGGTTGGTCAAAGTCGCCAAAGAGTTCTGGCAAATCTTCAGCTGACTTGTTGCTCTGCAAGAGCTGCGCGGATCCTGGTCGACGGTCGTCTGTGCTAGGGGTAGGAAGAGTGCCGATCTCTGTGGCTTTGTCGATGTCTAAGAAATCTGGACGGAAGCCGGGACCAGGAACTCCTGTCTGTCCTGAAGTGGAGTTGTCTCCGGTAACCCCGATGACTTGGCTACCGTTGAACGCTGCGTTCTCAGGATCGACGTCGTTTGCTCCGCCGTCCAAGAAGAACACTGCGGGCGAGCGTCCACGCACAAAGACGTAGACCAGCCGACCCAAGGTCTCCACAGTCATGGTCTCTGTGGAGGAGCAACCCATCATGATGAGCTGTCCGGTGTAGTTCAGCCCCGACCCAGAAGCGCCTGGGTCAGCGGGATCGTTTGGGGTATACCACTTGGGAGTTTCTGCTCCTGTGTCGTACCACTCAATGAAGACATCAGCGGTTGTCGTGCCGGGACGCACAGCGCGGTAGACGTAGCCGTAGCATGTGGAGCTGGCGCCCCGCATGAAGGTGACGGGAAAGAAGTCGGTGACCTCTGAACGCTGATCGTGAGCCTCTGCTGCTGAGTAGTTTGAGAGGCTATCTACCGTTGAGTCGTAGGCGTCGAAGTTGAGTTCGCGGACTTCACGGAATCCAGCGAATGGACGACCGCCCCCCGTCACGGTACCGTCAAGGCCGGTGGCTTCGCTAAGAAGACCTTTGCCTACAGCGGTTCTGGGAACCGATTTGTCTCCAGTAACGGAGGTGAGATCTATTGTCCATTCAGCGTCTCTTTGCACATTCTCACCATCGGTATGGGAACTTGCGGTTCAGCCAGCTTTGACGCTCTTTGCAACCGCACCCCTTCTTCTGCTTGATGCGTCCGAAGGAGACAACTTCGATAAACCATTTGACCGTGTCGCCTAGGCCACGGTGTTCTTTGAATACGTCGTACCACTTCATAGGTCGTACCTCCACAGCCTGCTTAGCAGGGGTCTTGTTTTCGAGATGCCAGTGAGGACAAAGAAGCTCACACGTTTGAGGGGTAGGACTACCGTCCCAATACCCTAGGGAGCATACAGGCTGATTGTCCACATAAGAGTGTTTCGAACAATTTACTACTGGTAGTTGCATTATGACACCGTCAAAGAAGTTGCATGGTTAAATGTATCCTCGAAGCCGTTCTGGGGAGAGGAGGTTCCGTTCTCGCAATATACGTAGGTTCCGGGAGGGCAGTCGTCGTCAGCGGAGTTGCTTACGTAAGAAGCCGTGTATTGACTAAATCCCCCACTGGTTTCGCCCGTGCCTACTTGGACAAGTCTGTACCCCACAACCACGCCCCAATTATTACCTGCAGCTGAGGCGCAGGGACCGCTACCAAATCCAGTAAGGCTGCAAACAAGAGACACGTCATTCACGATCATCTTTACCTGAATAGAACCATCAGGAACAAGGTTCACTGGACTCCCTTCGTGGAGTACTTCACCGCAGCTGAAGTTTGTAGTAACTATGCAAGGAGTAAAACCTGGCGTTCCGTCAGCGCACGACCTAAATAGGTTTGCTTTACAGGTTGGGTCTGAGCTTACCCGTACAGCTTTTACCGCTATTCCCGTGGATGAAACACTAACCGTAATGTCTCCCACCCCTGTTCCAGGATTTCCGCTAATAGAAAACGCAGGGACTTGTACGGTATAAGAGGAGCTGCATGTGGCAAAGTCACAGTTGCCGTCACTACCACATTCGATGCACGAGCAAGAACACTGAGGCGTACGACACTGGCACTCCTCACAGGTTTCGTATGGTCCCGGGTTAGCGGTTCCGTCAGCGCAGTTGGGGTTAGTGCAGTTGAAGAAATTTCCTCCCCAGTCTCCACCGAGGAAGAACGCATTGTTGAACACCCCAGTTGGAGGAGGCTGAGTGCAGGGATGCAACCCTGAAAGGCTAAGTTCTGCTGGGCAAACCCCTGAGCCTCTGGGGTTCCCGGGATCTTCAATAGTAGCTCCGGTCAAGATTTGCTGACACTGAGTTTGCTTGCAGTTGAAGTTGCTGCCTCCTGAGTCAAAGCCTTGAACCAGACCAATCAAACTTTCTTGTGTTGGATCTACTCCCAAGTTCGGGCAGTCGCACATAGCAAACCCCGACATCTTCTCGAAGGACACATACTGGGCAAAGTCTTCTAGGGGTAGAATGCATCCGCCCCCAGTGCCGTCGTCCGCAAAGCCCGGACAGGGATCACAGTCCGATGTGTTTACCCATACCGCCTGACAGCAGTTAGCACAAAGGCTTTTCATCGTGACATTGTTGTCGGTATGGAAGTCCATCTTGCCTGTAGAGATAGCTGCTCCTGACTCCGCATAAACCATCAGGTCGCCAATGCAGTCTGTGTTGAATGCGCTGCGGTCTATCTTTTTGCACGCAGGAATAGTGGTTCCGCCACTGTCCGTGGTTTGTGCTATTTGAGATCCTGTGCGTACATCAGGGCTGCCGACAAAACAGTGCCCTCCAATCTTGAACGCCAAGGGCCATCTAGTTCCCCCTTCGCTAGCGGGGAGCCATCCAAGCTGCGCCATAGTGGAGCCTGCACTGCCAGGGTTGTCCTTACCAAACTTCATCTGCTTGAAGTCCTCGAGGCGCATGTACACCGACTTGCAGTGACGCTTTTTGTCTTGGACTACACCATTTACTACATGCACTCCGCCAATCTGAGTTTCCGTCCCCGACGTGCAGTTGTTCTCATATGCCTCAGCGGGAGACTGCTTGTCGTTACCGCTAAAGCTGGAGCAGTCTCCTACTCCCACTTGGCAGCAGTCCGACCCAAAGTCGTCAGCGTTCTTACACAGAGAGTGGTGATACGCCCTCTGGTCAAGGCTGCAAGGGTTGCCCGTAAAGTTGACGTACTCATCTGCGATGTGGGTACCGCAAGACGTAAACTCAACATACTTGTCCACCGCACAGCAGCACTCGCTCATCAGCTTTCCAACCTGATTGGGGTTGGTTGCAGAGCTGTGTTTGATCAGCGCTTTGTCGCTGGGGCGAAACTGAAGGGTCATGTGTCACATTCTTCAGCACAGGTAACAATGCTGGTCCCCTGCACCGATCCAAATGCTCCTCCGGTTCCGGTGTTAGCAAAGAACCCGTAGACCCGAGTCGTTTCTGTTTTGAGGCACTGATCGCTTGTGTCGTATGTGACACTAGAAATAAAGTCGATGTAACCGTTGGGGCTGGCGTCTGCGCCGTCTGAACCGTTCGCCCCTGCAGGTCCGGGAGCGCCAGTAGGACCCGCTGGTCCGGGAGGACCTTGAGGGCCTATCTCCCCTTGCTCTCCTTGCTCTCCAGGCTCTCCCGGTTCTGGTTCAATTTCAGGAGCGCCGCCACCACCCCCGCCACCGCCGCCAGGCGGCGAGAAACCGCCAGGACCCCCAGTGCCGCCAGCACCAAAAGGGTTTTGTCCGGGACCTGACATCAAGAAGTCGATGCCGTCACGGACGTGAGTAATCCGAAGAGGTTCTGAGCGCAGGATGCCAAGCGCTGAAACAAGTGCTTGGGCTACCTGAGCATCAGACTCTTCTCGAGTTCTAGTGTTAGAAGGACGTGCTCCGAATCCCATTACATGCGCTCCGAACCAAGAGTGTAGATGTGACGGTCTTGGTTATCCATGGTGAGTTTCTGATAAGACTTAGGCTTACGCATCTGCATGTAAGACAGATTATCACCGATAGTCTTGAGCGCTTTGCGATATTCAATCTGCAAGAACTGCATTTTCTTGGCAGACACATCTTTCATCACAGCAAGGTTGATCGCAGACGCAGCGGACACGCATTGCATCAAAGACTGGAAACCCTGAGGCACAATCTCGTAGTTTACGCTAGCCAGCGTTCCGTTATAGGGAGCGTCAAAAGCGACCCGAGTCTGGACCAGACCAGGACCTGTGTTGTACGCAGTGTGGCTGTCGATGACTCGCTCTTGCAGCATGGTGTTGCTTCCTTGCTTCAAGATACGCAGGGTTGCGCCTGCGTATGCGCCGGGGCGGGTATCGAGTGCGCCCAGTGTAGGGCTTGCAGAAAGAGTCAAGCTCTTGCCGTCAGACGCCATCGCCCCATCAGTCGCGTAGTGGGGGAGAAAGTCGCCGTTCGGGATATAGAACATAACAAGGTTGATCGCCTTGTCAGGCAGAGGCCGAACAGAAAGAAGGTTGCCTTCGATAGACCAGTTAGGTCCTGTGGGGTGGTGCTGGCCTTGAGGCTTGTAGTCTGCAGTGACGATGTTGTTTTCGTCCAGCTGCACCAGCATAAAGATCTCGCCGACGTTGGGCGGAAGCTGGTAGTACTCAGTGCCTGACGCAATGGTGATTGCTTGTCGGATCACGATAGGGTTGTCAAAGTTCAGCGACAACCGAGACAGCACGTTGACCATCTCAGGCATGACGACATTACGCATCAGGAAGTCATTGCTGTACTTGGACGAGGGCTCATCAAGGTAGCCCCGTACGCGTTCAATGACTGTATTGAGGAATGACCCGGTACTATGCATGGCTATAGATCTTTCCGGACGTCATGTCCTTCAGTGCGTCTCTGGTACTCTCTAACGTCTCTCCGCCTTGCCGTGCTCCTACGAACGGAGCGGTCGCCAAGTTCCTATGGCTTTCATCTAAGCCCTTCTGCTTTGTCCACTTGAGCATATCCATCTTCTCTTCGGAGGACTCGTTGGCTCCTGCTTGCCGCTCCATGCGTGCCTCGTTGGCTTTTCGCTTCATGCGTACCATCTTTTCGTCTACTGGCATACACAGCAACTCAAGGAAGTTGCGGTCAAGAGGGGCGGAGTCGAAGTTGTCTTCTTGGCTGTGCAGTTCTACACAACGACGCTGTCCTTTGTGTTTCCACGCAGCCAAGACAAAGGTCTGGTGGAATCGGTGGAGGTACACGAACAGCTCTGGGATATCCGTCACTCGGCGGGCCCATCTAATCCACTCTCCGTCCGGCAGGACGTGGTGGTCTTCATCCATTACAAGTCCGGGGTCAATCATGTTGTCGCTACTTTAGCAAAAGACCCCCCCACCCGCGAGAGGCAGGGGGGCCCGAAAGGCAGGAGACCTTTATTAGACAGTCTGAGTTTCGCCGTAGAGACGATCCTCGGTAATGCCTACAACCTTCATACCAGCGAACTGGTCTGGGCAAACCTGCATGCGCAGGTAACCAGGCATTTGAGAAGCTTCGGTGACGAAGTTCTTGCCGCCTGCGTTGGTGTAGATCGGCAACTGGTTGGTACCAGTACCGGTCAAAGCACCCGCCACGAATTCGAACGGAGCAAAGGCAGGACCTTGGTCGAATGCCGAGGTTCCTGAGATGCTTGGTGGCACATACTTCTTGTAGTTGCCGCCACCCATCTTGAGTCCGTACAGAGTTCCTTCTTCAACATAGGTTGAGGTGTAGCCCGTGTAGGACTTACCATCCATGGTGAAGCTGAAGCCGGAGTTGAACTGGTCGTTTGCACCACCAGCGCTACCGCCTTCAGAACCTTGAGTGGAGAGCGAGGAAAGACGACCGGTGCGGTCGAGAACTTCGCGTCCAATCTTGGTGGACTCGTAACCCAACCACACACCGTCGGACGCCACGAGGGTGTCGATGGTTTGACCGTGCTTGGCCTTCGCAGCGTGGAAGCGTCGAAGGAGCTGACGGAGCGTGTGCTCGGTGAGCAGGCTGCTGTTCAAGTTCTTGAACAACGACTTGTGCTCAGGCTTCTCGTTCACGTTGATCTGCTCGCCCGAAATCGACTCACCATTGGCATTAGTACCGAGGATGGTGTTGAAGAAGGATTCGGAGCCAGAGGCATCGCCACCCTTGAGGAACGAGTTGATACCTGCGATGTTGGTGAACTTCGCAGCGCTAGAGGCACCGTAGTGACTGTTAGCGTGAACGATGACATCGGTGTCGACGACAGCAGAGAACGCGTCAACGTTGGAGACAAGCCGCACGGTGTTGGTGATTTCGTCAACGAAATCCACAACTACGACTTGTCGGACGCCACCGGATTCGTTACGACGGGCTTGGCCGATAGCGGAGCCCGACGAGTCAACGTAGATGTCAACTTGCATACCGACCATAAAGCGGTCGACAGCCTTGTTGCCTGGAGTAAACTCAAGGAAGTAAGGACCAGATCCTGAAGCGCTCTTAGAGGTAATTGACGAGAGGACGTAACCGTCGTTCTGCGAGGTATACCAAGAGTTACACAGAGTCTGAGCAATGTTGCGGGAGAAGCCTTCGAGCTTCGGAGCAACAATCTGACCGATGAACGCAGGGGATGCTTCAGCTTGGAGTTCACCGAGCGTGAAGGCAATGTTGGCGACCATGGTTCGCATCGGAAGACCGAAGCGGTATGGTTGCTGGTTCATGCCGTCCAACGGATCGGGGAAGCTCTGGGTCACTTGTTGTTGGAACAAGCGCTGTCCGAAGCCTTCGTCGGTGGAGTCACCGAACAAAGCGAAGTCGTTACGGCTACGACCTTGTTCGAAGATACCGGTCAGACCACCCATAAAGACCTTGAGGACTTTATATTCGCGGCCAAGGGCGTCCACGGGACCGACGCCCATCGAGCTGGTAACCATGTTTTCCCAGATGGGGTCCACCCCGGGAAGCATGATGTCGATGTTTTTGTTGATCACGTCTTCAATACGCTTTTCGTGCGTATTAAAGAGAGATCCTGAGGTAATCAAAGCAGCCATTTTAGGCTATCTCCTTATTTACAGCTTGGTGTTTCCTCCAGCCGAAGTATCCGCCGCAATATCCAACAGAGTGTCTTCAGCAAACTTACGAGCCTTGTCGTAAACAGAGCCTGCTGAGTCTTTCCCTGGTTGGAACGACGGAACGTCGATTGGTTTCTTTTGATAGAACTGGGTTTGTCCAGAAGCTGTTTCCGGTGCCCGACCAAGTTTGTTCGGGTCTCCGATTACCGTCCGGTAGCGTTTGGCAACAGTCTCTGCTGCCGATTCAGACGCCTGACGAATGGCGTCATCAGTAACGGAACCCCCGGCGGAGCGAATCTTACGGAGGTGACTGACCATCTCTCGGTGAATGTCTTCACCGATGACGTTCATGCGCTCATCGTGTCCTTCGTCGCCGTGGATTCTTTTGAAAGACGAGGAGATCTTGTCGATCTCTCCGCCCGTTTGAACTTGTGATACAGCATCGCTGAGTTTGCTCTGAAGCTGCTCGAGCCGCATAGTGCGCTCACGCTCCTCAACCTGCGCCATACGACGCTCAACGTCTTCAACGCGAGGGTCGTTCTGCGGCTGGGGTTGAGCGTTCTGCTCCGGAGTCCCTTCGTAGGGAACAACTCCTTCGTTTGGCTGTGCTTGTTTCATGTTGTTGATGTACTCGTTGATTTGGTGGTCGTCGAAGCCCTCATACGCCATAACAAAACGCATGTCGCTTTCTTTCTCTTCGGTCATTTCTGCATCTTGAGCCTTCATCAAGTTGCCCGCTGCTCGGCGGTATTCACGCAAAAGCTCGAGTTCCTTGGCTTGGTTCTCAAACTCTTCTGTGCTGGGGCCCTTAGGAGCAGCCTCTTCTTTAGGGGCTTCAGCCTGCGGGGCCTCAGTTTGAGGTGCTTCTTGAGGCGTTGGTTCAGGGGTCGCCTCAGTGGGGGTAGTAACTTCTTCACTCATTATCTAGCTCCTGCTCTTTGCGGCGCTGCCGGTTGTGGCATTGGACGCCCTTGTTGTTGCATGCGTTGCATGGCCGCTTCCTCAGGCAGCGGCACGCCTTCTGGTAGCACGTTTCCCAGCCCTTGCTGTAGGAACTGCTTGAACTTCATAAACTCGTCTTGCACTTCTGGCGATGCCATCGCCATCGCAGGACCAGCCATAAAAGAGTTTAGGACCCGCAGCTGCAAAGGAGGCAGTGCTGTGTGAGGGGTCAAAACAATTTCTCCCGGGCTTTCTCCGTTTCCGAACAGCACAAGGCAGTTTTTGACTACTGACTCGTACGCTGCCCGCTCTTCTTCCATATAGATAGCGAAGTCAAGACCCTCTTGGAGGGACAGCAAGATCAGCCTCATGGGGTCTCCAAGCCCCGGAGCAGCAAAGAGTTGCAGTGCTTCTTGCTTTCTGGCCACCTCAGACCGGGGACTGGTCTCTCGGATCGTCACACCCACATTGGTGATCACCGGCAGAGGGTTACGGTCAAACGATACCGTAGAGTTTTCGGGGTCAATAATCGCGCCTGCGAGATCCAAAGTGAGATTATTGATCGGGATAGCCCGTCTACTCAGTGTCAACGCCCTAGCCGCTTGAGCCAACGTACTGCGGTGCGCCTGAGAGAATGCTTTCTCTACAGACTTCATGGGGGTAACCATCAGCTGGCGGTTCTTCTCATCAAGGAAGCCAAGCCCCGCAGCACTGTCTACTCGACCCTTGGATGCGACGAGGTCGCGGAAGGGGTTGATAGAGTCCATCAACTGCTTGGCGTACGCAGCGGTCTTGCCGGGCAGATCACCAGAGTTTACAGGTGAGATGTTGAATGGTCGGAAGCCAGGGTCAATAGCGTCTGGTTCGTAGGGGAGAACACGGAGTCCACGTCCCACATCCCGTAGCGCAGCACGTTCGTTGAACTGTCCTTGGGGCAGTACAAGAATCCCGTACTGGTCGATATCGCGGATGTTATTGAAGAGAGCTTTGAGCAGCTTCTCCATCTCGCGGCTGATCGAGAACAACAGATCAAAGAGACCAGCACCGTAGAAAGAGCCCGTCTCCATAAAGCGGGCGAAACCGATAGGGCAGTAAACTTCAACGTCGTTGAAATCCTCATCCGTCAGGACGTAGTCGCCAGACGTTACGACGTAACGAGTGACGGTGTCCCGGTGGCCCAATAGCCACAGCTCACGGATGCGCACGAGTTCATACTGGGTCTTAGTGGGATCACCGCCATGACCAAGGTAACCTGCGCCTCCGCTGTATCGAAGACCGCCCGTGGTATTACTAAGGCGATCAGCAAAGTCGGTGTCGTCCTGAGGAACAGCACCGGCCTCCGTTGAGAAGTAGAACATCTTCTCTTTGTTTGTCTTGATCTTCCGCCCAAACTTCTCGACAAGATAGTCCATGGGCACAATGCGCTCACGGATCAGACCACGTTGTTTGGTGTGGTCCATACCAAGAGACGGGAAGGGGTAGAGTTCTCGAGGGTGAATAACCTCAAGGTCAGCAGTCAAGCCAACAGTTGGGTGGTCAACCACGTGACCCGCAATGCCACATGAACCGCAGCACGTAAGAATGTGGGCAAAGTCTGTAAGAGCTTGATCTGCACGGTCTCGGCTGATGGTGGCATCTGCAATAACCTGAGCGATAGAGCGGTCTCGGACTTGCTGCAGAGATCCGCCAGTTCGGAGAATCTTGGGTCGTGCGTCCATAGAGGACAAAACGCCCGCAACGCGATCAATAGCGGACAGAAGTTCCTGGCTCTGGAACTCCATGTTGCCGTCCTCGTCGAGGTGGTGGGGCTGGAGAAGTCCAGTATCTGGGTCGAAAATATCGAAGCGACGTGCGCCGTTGAGGTAATACCACGCCAAGGACCACATGGTGTAGCGGTAGGAGTGGTTGGCCTCTTCTCGCTCAACGTGCCTGTCAATGATTTGGCAAAGAGCGGACTTATCCTTGGTTAGTGTGTAGGTATCCTCAGGCATCGTCCTTATCCGTTCTTGCTGCTGCACCACGGGCAACAAAGCCCTCAGGCACATAAGTACGTACAGCTTCTACGCTAGGTAAATTCAGATCCTCTGAGGGTCTATAAGAGGCAGGACTTTGTAGCTCTGACTTCTCCTCTGTAGGCGGACCCACCACATGAGCGCCCTTGACGGAGTAGTAGATCTGCATGACCTTCTCGAAGAAGGCAAGGGGGACTACGACGTGGCTGGGGTGTACCTGCAGCTCAGACTTTGCTTCTTCCATCGGGCTCCTGCTTTCTTTGTAGTAACTGCCCTATATCTTCCATGGTGAGGTTTTGGAGAGGAAGGCCGAACAGAATGGGATTTCCATTCTCGTCATGGGTTTCCCCATTCCGCAGAAGCTCCATAGCACTAGAGCTCTCCTCAGCTTCTTGCACAGCTTTACCGGGTTTCCCCCGAATGATGTACATCGACATTGAGACAGTATCAAGTTCGTCGTCATGCTGCAGCCCCCCATCTCGGGCTTCTGGGTTGAACTGCTCAATCTGGTCGATCAGCGCACGCCATGGCTTTCTCTGCTTGTCTCGGAGAGGCAGCTTGATCTTGGCGTAGTCGAACCGCCGCAAGAGAGCGGCAATCTTTGCCGACTTGGAGGTCATGCCGGGGTTGAACTTTTTGATCCGAGGCAGATGGTCTACGTTGGCCATGTCAGACGCTTTGGTGCTGACGATGGAGTAGAGGGTGTCGTAGACACTAATACCTTCTTTGATGCCTTCGACGTGGACGCTGGGGCAGCGCCACTTGTCGGCCATCTGCAGCACGGCGTCGATTAGCTTCTGCTGCTGACACTGCTTTGACCACATATCAAAGACAAACAACTCATTCTCTTTGTTGACTCCCATCAGAGTGCATACTTTGGAGTCAGAGTCTTTTGTTGATGTATAAGAGGTATCCACTGCCATAAACAAACGACATGTTGCCAACAAAGACCCCATGGTCTGTTTACGCAACTCGTCATTTGTGTGCCAACACACTAGGGTGTTTGAGTTATGTGGATCGACTTCGAGCTGCTCATCAGGCTCCTCAAACCAATATCCGTGCTTCTCCTCTTCTAGGTTCGGGAAGAAGACTTCGTCACCTCGCCCAGGCTGAGCCATGTATTCAGAGAGGT
>CAACVD010000547.1_pt1 | contig 18198 bp, 21 predicted proteins | sample 2381771 | NCBI WGS metagenome assembly CAACVD01 (sample SAMEA5211965, study PRJEB30684) | marine metagenome | biome: Marine; feature: Epipelagic; material: Water | collected 2015-10-15 | depth 15 m | reverse complement strand
TCATATGTAATGTATAAACGATCTGATTTGAAGTCTTCCATCATCGTTGCTTCGCAGTTCACTCTTCTTAAACCAATTGGAATTGCGGTTTGAATACCTAATCCTAATTGCTCGGCTAGATACTTTAACTGCTGATAGTTTTTATTACCTCGTTTAAAATAGTAATCGCAATATTGCTGCGAAGTCCATTTTTTACGATCAGAGTTAATGCTTGCAACATCTGCATCCATAGCACCCTTCATGACATAGAATCGTACAGCCTTACCTAATTTCATGCATGCTGCTAATCGATGTTGACCATCAATCACTTTATAATCTTCAGTGACCATAATCGGGTCATCTAAATTATGAGCATCCATTTTTTCAGCAAGTTTTTCAACCCACTTATCTGAAACAACTCTGTTACCTGTTACGGTTTTAAAGATAGAGTAGTCTGTTGTTTCAAAGACTTTACCTCTAACTTCTTTTATTTTACTTTTCATAGTATATCTCCTCTACTGAAACAGTAGATAAGTTATTGCTCCTATTATCACCAGGAACAGTTTAGGTGGTATTGCAACTAATAGAAATAAGAAAACAATAAGCGTGATACGATCAATGATAGCCATTAATTAGCTTTCCTTGTTGCAACAGCTTCTTGTCTATCTCTTTCCTCTTCTCTCGAAGTTAGTTCATTAAATATAAGCATGTTACATACATACTCACTATCTAATATTCTTAACTCCGTTTCATTATCACAAACTAATGCAATATTTTGTAATCTCCTTCTGGCATCGTCAAAATTAACGTCACCAGGTTGTGGAGTATTACCTCTGTAGTCTGTGCTATGAACTTTTGATAGTACGTCATCAACGGCTTTCACAAAATTGTTAAAAGCCTCTGATTTTGCTTTGAGTTTCATATCATGTCTCCTTTTCATATTATCGTATATAAACAAATCCCATAAATATTCAACCCCTAAATCACATCATTTTAGGAGTTGTAAAGAATGTCCCATTATGCTATTATTTCACATGGCAGCATTTAGGTTCCAAGTTCGACACGGAGGACAATATTTTAATGGTGTTGCTAATGGAGCGGATGCTGTTGAGGCAGGTCAAAATTTCGCTGAGCTTTTAAAAGCGAATAAGATCAAGCCCCAAACTGAAGATGTATATCGATCAGATCGTTTATACATTACATATGAGGAGATTAACATTGGTAAACGCAATGAAAATCCTAGCGAAGAAGATCCAGCTCGAGTCTAAGTGGAATGAGCTATATTTATCTAACGGCAGAGTAACTCCTGAAATGACAAATATTCATGAAGAAATCAGAGAGTGTAGAAAACAGTTAGTGAATATGGATATTCATAGCGCAAGAGTAGAAGGCTTATCGTATAACGATTACCTTCATGCTGATTACGCTAGCTAGTTAATTTATTTTTTTATCTTTACGGTGCTCGTCTAAATTATTGAGCACGTTAAATAAGGCCATTATTTTCTCTATTCCCCAGCCCTTTCTAATTTTGCTATTTAGATAAGCAAACTTTTTAACAAATATCTTCTTTGGTAGATAAGGCTTTAATGCATGTGCCGCGTCCACGTCTTCCATCGTGAATTTCTTCATCGCTTCTTTCTCCTAACATTACTAGTTGTTCTATTTTTGCGAACCACATATTTTTTGCCCAGGTTGCCGTGCAACTTTCGTGGGCTTTGATCAGGTTCTTCAATCTTTTTTCGTACATGTCTCGGTAACTCCATTATCTTACAAAAGGCACAAAGTAAAATGTTATTTTCTAAAATATCTGCTTTATTAGCTTTGCATTTACTACAAAAAGGTCTTTTGTCTATTGAAGTAGCTACACTATTCCTTTGCGTCACCCCAACTACTCCCCAATGCTATATCAACTTTAAAAGGTACTTTTAAATTTTCAATACAGTTTTCCATTATATGTTTTACATTTTTAGTATCTTCTTCCTTGTTGATACTGAAACATAATTCATCATGTATTTGGAGTAAGGGCATGTAACCAGCTTTACAACATTCAATCATGGCAACTTTACTTTGATCGGCTGCACTTCCTTGAATTAATCTGTTTAACGCTTTGTACGTTCCTGATCTTCTAATATTATTTCCATAATGTGCTTTAGCTTCTTCATACGGCATTGATTTATGCATCTCCCAGGTATTGGGTTCCCACATATTGAATCGACATTTTCTTCCTTTAATAGTTCTTATAAATCCATATTTGGCTGCACTATTCATAACTTCAGTTGCAAGTTTTTTAACAAACGGAACTCTATTGTCATACTGCGCCAGTAGCTGCATTGCTTTGTCTTTGGAAATACCAAGCTCTCTGGATAATTTATTTTTACCCATTCCATAAAAAATACCCAGGTTAATTGTTTTAGCCGCGGTCCGTGATATACCAGCCATGTCTGCTACTAGTTGATGGAAGTCTGCTGCTTCATCTTGATAGGCTTTAATAAACTCATCCGCTCCTGTAAATCCTTTATCCACTGCTGCAGCATAGTGGGCCACTAGCCGTGGTTCTTGCTGACTGTAATCAAATGAACCCCACTGTCTTCCCTCTTCAGGTAAAAAGATACTTCTTATCTTTTCTCCAAATTCTTTATTCCTTGCAGGGATCTGTTGTAGATTTAAATTCGAATAACTTAGACGTCCAGATACGGTACCTCCACCATCATTCTTTAATTGATGAATTTCAGAATGGACTCGTCCTTTATGTTCATATCGTTCAATACTATTTAAAAATGTCGAATGAAATTTATTAATCTCTCTGGCATTACGAATAAGTTTAGAAATCGTATGATCAGAATTTTGTAACCAATTGGATGTAAAACTAGGTTCTTTAGATTTTTCGGTTAAGGGATACTCAACACCAAGCTTATCGTAAAGTTTAGCTACTGATCGTGCAGCCCAAATATCAACGGATTCTCCTGTCATAGTTTTTATAGTTTTTAAAATTTTGTTCTCTTCCGATATAAATTCTTTTTTCAATCCCGCTATCTTATCTAAATCAACACGGATACCTCTTCTTCTCATCTCAACTAAATGCGGAAGTAAGTCTTTTTCCATTTCCCAAACTTCTCTTAAATTTTCTTTTAAAATCAAAGGTTTAAAGTGTTGCCATAACTTATAAGTTAACGCTGCATCTTGCTCAGCATAAAATCCAACGTAACCTGCTGGCATCCTCCACATATCTTGTTTTGGATCGATACCCCATTCTTTTGCTTTTTCTTTTAAGAATGTTTCGTTTTTAATTTCTCCTAAATATTCTATCGCCAGGGCATTTAATGAATATGAATATCTGTTTTCATCAATCAGTGCAGCTGCAACCATCGTATCGATAATTTCGCCCTTAATTTCAAAACCATTAGCAAGTAACCAACCGACATCATAAGATGCATTATGAAATATTTTTGGACAAGGTAATTTTAAAATGTCTTGCATAAATGCAACGGTAACGCCCTCATCCATATTACCTCCAGCATCATGATGTATTGGAAAATAATATTGACGCCCAGCTGTTGCGACTGCAAATCCAACAATGTATCCATCTTGTCTTGCCCATCCGGGTCCTAATGTTTTTATGTTTGGATCATTTGTTTCTAAGTCAATCGCCAGCGCGTCCGCATGACTTAGATCTGGATATTCACTCGGACAAACCCAATCGGATTCATCAAATGTAAAATTAAGCTGATGTGTCATATTTTTCTTTTTTCTTGAGATACCACTGACGTTTATAATTTTTTATATATTCTTTATTTACCAGTCTCCACTCTTCATTCAACATCAAACATCTATCTCTATTGTTTTTATAAAATTCTTTTGATTGATTATTATATTTATCTTTATGATCTTGATAATATTTTTTCAAATATTCTTTTCTAGTCATCTTTTAAATAATTTTTTCTAAATTCTCTATGTTTCCAAAGCTGTTCCCAAGATTTGTTTTCAAGGTAACAAGCTAAATGACCGATTTGAGTCCAAAACCATCTATGAATTTTTTTTCTCATCTCTCATCCTTTCTATTTCAAGTTCACAATAATGAATAATCTTTTTTAAATCTTCTATTCCATTTTTCTTTTTATATCTAACAACATATTTAATTACATTACCTTGAAAAAAATTAAGATCGTTGTCCATAATAAATTTAAAAGGCTGTATTTTTAGTTTGTAATGTTCTCCACCAATTTGGTTCATTGAAGGAAAAATTCTATCTAACTCTTGCTTTGAACTCATAGTTCTCCTTATAAGTTTTATATAATCTTCCCAAAGGGAAGTGGTATTTGTGATCTGTGTTGATTAAGTGTAGGCTTTGTTTTGCTCTTGTCACACCCGTATACCATACTCTTAATTCTTTAACTTTTTCTTCTTTGCTTTTTCTTTCAAAGTGGGACGGCCAATTGGCTTTAGAACAAATGACGACGTGGTCGGCCTCAGAGCCTTTAACTGAATGTATCGTGTCAACAATGATCCTCGCTTTCGTATCCAGGTTTATATTATTCTCCATGCACTTCAAGAAGTATCTTTTCTCAGTGTCTTTAAATTTAATAGACAGAGCTTCTGTCCAATCTGCTTTAGGTTCTTGCAGCCCTGCTCTTAATTGCAATTCATCATAATTAAAAGGTTGATTCGGATGAGCAAAATTCCATTTCTGTGAGTCGGCGCTCCGGTAGCCGTGGTCAATGTTTGATATAAACGTATACATGATACAGGCCTCTTCTCTGGTTAATGTGCCTCCTTGCATCAGCTGCATCCAATAATTAATCGCTTGCCATTGCTGTACATCAAATGATTTTCGACCTTGAGTGTTTTCATAATATAAACCCATATCGTATAAATCTTTCTCTATTTCTTTCTTAACATCATGGATCCTTGCTAATACCATCCATGTACCTTCATTTTTAAATGGCACATGTTTTACACTTTGATATCGTTCAATCTCTCCTTCTAAATTATTAGGAGCAAATATTTTTTCTTCCCTATAATTCGCTGCCGATAACATCATGATTTGTGAGAAGTAATGCACGGTTCTTGGTATTCTTCTTGATAGGGATAAAACTTTTTTCTTTCCTGGAAAATGTATAAAGTAATCTACTTCAGCACCATTCCATTCATAAATCGCTTGGTCATCGTCGCCTGCTAAATAAACAACTTCAGCTTCTTTGGCTAATTTAATAACGACATCCCATTGTAACGGTGTCAGGTCTTGCGCTTCATCAATCATTAAAACTTTAAATTTAGGGACGTGTCCTTCTTCAATAAACTTCTGCAGCATGTCTGTAAAATCTAATCGATCATTTTGTCTTATCCCAGGCTCGACTTCAAAACTTTTAAATCTTTCATACGCTGCGATAATCGATATGAATTGTGGAAGTCTTACATTTTTCTTTTGTTGTTGTTTGTATAATGCAATCGGATCCTGTTTCATGTTCCGTGCTCTGTCGTAAATTCTTAGTGACCAGTTGTTAAATACTTTTTGATCTTCGTAACCTTGCATGTATCCAACCTTGACCGTTCCATAATCAGAATGAAACTGCATCATGTCGTCGTTTGGATCTAAGACAGGAATGTTAGAAAATTGAGAACGAGCAAAACTATGAATGGTAGAGAAATAAGAAAAGTCATCAGGCTTATACCCAGGCAAACTAGCAGCAATACGTTCGATTGTTTCGTCAACAGCTTTGTTTGTAAACGAAAAGTACGCAATCTGATGAGGCGATACACCTTTTTTAAGAAAGTATTTGATGCGTCTGAGTAATTGGTATGTCTTACCAGTACCCGGTGGACCAAATATTTTAATTGTTTTCCCATGGAGCTGCTGCTTTAACATGTTTTACCTCTTTGTTTTTATACTCTGGCAGCTTCGGCATTGCTACTCTCCAATGTCTCGTATCTACCCCTTCGTGTTTCTTTTTAGGTTCTGCTCCACCAACTTGTAAAAAGTTAGTACATTCTCTGTTGGACCAATTGCTTCCATTCTTTTTCATAAACCGTTGAAACAGTTCCGTTTTAAATCTCATCTCCGTCGCTTTCCCAGGACTCTCATTATCGAGCCACATATAACCATTAGAAATTTGACTAAATTCTGTATGCAGTTCGCAGTCCTCTAAGAATTGTATCATACGGGAGTTAAATATGTCATCTTTCTCCTCCATCGCATCGTAACCCTCTATATCTATTTTATTTTTTATAAGCTCTTCTTTGAAATCTGACCAGGGATCTGGAGCTTGTTTAGATGGTTTTAAGTTTCTCCATACGATATCTGCAGCGAGGAGCTTAGACCCAAATAGTTGCTGCGAATATAATTCTTTATTTTCTAATTTAACATTAACTCCATTTACTGGCAGTACCCAGTAAGGTTCTGGATAGACATTGTACTTCATAAGCTTACCAACCGTTGGCATCGCTTCATTAGGATTTATTCCATATTTTTGAGATAAACATTTTGGTCTATCACAATGTGCTTTTGCAATAGACGTACCACATTTATATTTGTAATCTGTTTTCTGATGTTGTTTGATTAGTGTATTTAATTCTTTAGGATCAAGTGGTGGTTCACCAATTTGTTTATTCATTTCTCTAAAATACTCTGGCCAATAATCTGGATCTGGATTTAATTTTTTACATAGTACAGCACAGTTAAACATTGCATCATTTCTGCCTTCACCATCTTTAACTTTATTTCTTAAAAAACTTTTTACACATGGAGGATATCCAATGTCATCCTCTTTCTTTTCGTGTTTAATAATTGTTTCTAAATCTTGTTCTGAACAAATAAATTTTTCTACATACTTATATAAATCATTTAAAGGTATACCCATACCATTATCATACAAAGCCATTCGTGTAGTTCTGGCTGCACGTTGATAAGGTAAGTTTACAAAGTTACCTTTATTTTTATCTTCCCATTTCTCTGGAGTTAAATCGACGTAATCTTGCGCTGGAAATATATCTGTTGTTGTACCTGCAACACCAAGATCTGCAGCTATTGAATTTAATAATCTTCTAACTTTTCTTGCCTCTACAGGTTCACTTAAATGAAGTATTAAATGTAATCCATTTGATTTTGATCTATAGGGAACAAGTGGATATTCCCTTTCTCGAACTAACTTAATTAATTTTACGTGATCTAAATTATAAATATCGACATCAATTACACCCCAAGTGCAAGTAGAATCATCGCGTATAGGCACAGTACCAATATGCCTTGACCCATTGATGTGATCTTGAAAATCTTGTGTTTCAACTGGATGCTTCTGTATCCATGACTTATATTCTTCTTTGCCATTCTCTTTCTTCTGTCCCGTTGGCTTTGATTCGCCAAAATATGTTTCTGAACCCTGGAACAGTTCTATAAACTGCTCCAAGGTTGTTTGTTCTTGATCCATTAAAACGGTGTTTTTTCTGTAACTGTTTCAGTATCGTGTTTAACTTTCACAGTACCGCCTGCACATGATTTATAAAACTCATTTGCAGCATCGAGAACCGATTGATTAGGAACTTGTCCTACATGTTCGATTTCCCAACCGTACCATGACCCCAAATTGTTTTTCTCAAGCTGTGTAGATAATTTATAAGTTTGAGTAAACATCGCTGGAGTAAAGAATGTTCCATCTTTTCTTTTCGATTTCACAGACATCATCATTGAATTCCACTTTTTAGATTTTTTTCTTTGAGTAGATTTCATTGTAATTAATGCTGTTTCTTTTGGAGCATCATTTTCTACAAGTAATACATAGTGAGACGCTGTCTCCTCTACATAATTTCCGTTTTCTAATCTATCTTTATTAGAATCATCTCTTGTAGTTTTTGTCATAATATCAGAATCACTCGCATGGATAAAAGCTGGAGCACCAGATCCTTCTGATCCTCTATCTTTCCATTCAATGTATTCTAACTTATAAAAACATGGCACTACAATAATACCTTTGCTACCATCATATAATTGATCCGTAACTGTATTATAAATCATGCCTGCTTTAGCCTCTTCGATATAGTTTGCATCACCTGCTGTAACTTGTGGTGATAGCTGACCTAATATTTTTAAAAAAGGTAAAGCTAAATCTTTTTGAGACATGTTTTCAAAACCTGCCTGCTCAAAAGATTCTAGGTTAATGTTCGCAACAGCTGTTTCTTTTTTTACTGCTACGTCTTTCGTTGCTTTTGACATATTTGTCCTCCGTTAGTTTTTCGTTATTTTTGTTTTATTTGAGACATACACTCCAAACAAATCCATTGGTAACTCTTTACCATCAGTAATTTGTTCTCTTGCAAAAGCTTTGAGTGTCATGGGTTCTACTTTTTCTTTTTTGTTGTAAGTAAAACCATTCTCCTCACAAACTTGTATAAGTCTCGATACAAGATTGTCCTGGCCTTTATTAAATGATGCGGTGACAGTATTTTTAATCATGTCCTCGTGACCATTTTTTCTAAGCCAACTGAAAGCTTCTTCAGTTCTAGACGCTGGAATTTTTGCAGAAATGACTGGTTTCACTTCCACTGTATCTCCATTCTCCGTTTTGATTAAAGAGACGCCTGCCTCTTGCATCAATTCAGGAATAGTCTTTTCTTGAAGCTCTTGATGTTTACGTTTAAGAACCGTAAGCTCGTTTTCTTTTTCTTCAAGCTGACGTTCTAAGTCCAACATGTATTGACATGCTGCAGATATTTTTTTTATTTTGCTATCGTCAACTGAGACGTTGACTTGTTCAATATCCATGAGTCCTCCTTTTCAAAAAGGTCATTAAAATATTTAGTTGCTTTGGTCAAGTAAAAATGTATAAGCGTTTTTGGACATGGCATACAACTACAAGACAAAACCATACAAACATCAACTTGATGCACTTGAGAAGGCTGCGTACCAGGTAGAGTGGGCATACTTCATGGATATGGGAACTGGTAAAACCAAAACGACCATTGATAATATCGGTTTATTATACCATGATAGAAAAATAAATTCAGCCGTTGTTGTAGCGCCTAAGTCTGTTTATCTTAATTGGGAAAGAGAGATAGACACTCACCTACCTGATACAATTGATCGTTACATCCATTGTTGGAACATAACTAAAAATAAAAAATTTGATCCATTTAAGAATAAATTATGTGGTTCGTTGACCGTGCTTCTTGTTAATGTAGAAGCGCTTTCTACAAAAAGAGGATTAGAAGCTGTAAGTAAATTCATGCAGCTTAATCAGCATACATTTTTTGTTATAGACGAATCAACAACAATAAAGAACCCACAAGCAAAAAGAACAAAAAATATTTTAGCACTTGCCAAAGTATCCAAATACCGCCGAATATTGACAGGATCCCCAGTAACAAAATCTCCATTAGATCTCTATACACAATGTGCATTCTTAAATCCAGACTTATTAGGATTTAAATCTTATTATTCTTTTAGAGCCAGATATGCAGAAATGCACACGATATACACAGGACCCGACAGACAGATTATGGTTCCAAAATTTTATAAGAACTTAGATGATTTGGAATACAAATTAAAAAGATTCTCAACTCGTATTACAAAAGATGAGTGTTTAGATCTTCCAGAAAAAATTTACCGTACCAGACATGTTTATTTAGGAGAAAAACAAAAAGCTTTATATGATAAACTAAAAGCCAATGCGATCGCAATGCTTGAAGATACTACAGTATCTTTTACTAATCGTTTAACTGAAATACTAAGATTACACCAGGTGTGTAATGGATTTATTAATGACGATAATGGAGAAAAGGTTGAATTAGAAAATCCTAAAATGAAAGAATTAGATGCTATCCTTGAAGAGATAGATGGTAAAGTTATTATATGGGCTAATTATATTCATAATATCGAACAAATTTGTGATTTCTTAAAAAAGAAATATGGACAACATTCTACTGTTGCAATGTATGGTGCTGTTAGCATATCTCAAAGAAAAGAGGCTATTAAATTTTTTCAAGAAAATCCTGAGTGTAGGTTTTTTGTTGCAAACCCACAAACTGGAGGTCATGGACTTACTCTAACTGCAGCTTCATACGTCATATATTTTTCTAATAACTATAATTTAGAATTACGTTTACAATCTGAGGATAGAGCTCATCGTATAGGACAAAAGAAAAATGTTGTATATATTGATCTTATTGCAAAAGACACTGTAGATCAAAAAATTGTAGAATCACTTGTAAACAAAAATAAAATATCTGCTGAGACTATGGGTGAAGAAATTAAGTCTTGGCTTACTGAATAAATAATATATAAATTTAATTGTAAAAACAGTTTATACCAATGTGGGTATAAACAACTATACAAAAATCAAACAAACACGTTTGATTGTTGTGTTTTCTTATGTGGGGCCCAGAAAGTTTAAACCTCTCTCTGGGCCTTTAACTTTTCTTGAAGTTCGTAATATTTTAATATTTTACTCTTCGTCTTCTTCGTCGTCTGACGAATCTTCTTCATCCTCTTCGCTGTCTTCGTCGTCAAAATCCTCATCCTCACTATTGTTAAAACCTAAAGATAAATCGTCAATTTTATTACCTTCGCCGTCTTCAATAACAACAGTGCCGTCCTGGATTAACTCCTCGATAGCTTCTTTTACTAAGTCTTTAATTGATTTTTCTGCCATGATAAATCTCCTTTCAGCATAATGCTAACGGAGAAATATCATGGGATATAGATCGTCTTTAATTTTTTTTTGAAAGATCCTTGTAAAAATCTTCCCAAAACTTTTGAACATTTGACGCATAGTTTGTCCAAAACTCTTTTACTTGTGAATATGTTGGAAACATTGTTATCTCCTCTGTTTATGTTGCCCTGCAACATTATATATCTAGTTTTTTATATTGTTCAAGTCTTTCAAGAAACTTTTCACTAAACTCCTGTAAATCAGGCTCTGTAAGCTTAAATTCTTGATATTGGAGGTCTCGGGTGCAAATAGTGATTAGACCCTGCTCTATGGGCCCGTATGTGTCTTTATGAGCCAAATAATAGGCTCCTAATTGAAGTTTATAGTCTTCTACCCATTCTTCCTTTTTTGCTCTATTTGCTTGTTTAAAATCAATAATTGTAGGTTTATCATTGTGTAGTGCAATACAATCTGTAGTTCCTGCATATTCTTGCTTATATGCTAGAGATACCTCATTACCCCATATTTCTTGTAGGGGGTGTAAATTCTCTAATATCTTTTGAGCCATCATCCGTGGTTTTTGAGCTTGAGGCTGTAGATTATAATAACCTGTACCATCTAAAGTTTTCTCTAATACATAATGCATTTCTGTTCCAACAGCTGAGGCTTGTTTTACAATACGATTAGCTTCTTCATGACCGACCCGATCTCTCCAGGCTTTTAAAAATTTGTCATCTTTGGTTTTACCTAAAATTGTTGTGACACTTGGAACTTTCTGTTCATCAACTAAATACTTTCTTTCTCTCTCATCAGTGTAACGATTATATTTTTTATAAGGATATTTACGAATGTTTTTAAGTTCTGATAACTTAATACCAGTTTTGGTAACTTCGAATTTCATTATTACTTTTTATCTGAAAGGATTTAAAAGTACAGCCATAATTATAGCAAAGGCTGCTCCAAGCATATACTTCTCAAGTCTACCCATTCTAACTTCTAATGCATCAATTTTAGCAAATGTCTGCTTTTGCATGATTCTGCAAAGCTTTTCATGATCTTCTATTTTCTGTAAGGCAGATCTACCTGTTGTTCTTTTTCTAGCTTTGGACATTTCTTCTCCTTGCAGCTAAATTTAATAATTCATCTCTTGGGAATAATGCTTGTGCTAAATCTGCATTAGCAGCTTGTTGAGTCACACCTGGAGATCCAGCATTTGGAGCTACAAGTTGCACATCTTGACTTATAGCTTCGTCTGTAGGAGCTGTGTCTCGTGTTATTTCGTCTAATGTATTTACTTCCGCTGCTTTCTCAGCTTGATAGAATTGTGCGCCTGCAGCTATTTCATCTTGTGTAATATTTTTATCATCAATAAATTGATCAGGGAAAGTTTCCTTTATATTTTTTTGAGGAATCTTTTCTTGGAATCCCTTATCTGATGGAACTTCGTATGGTTGGTTATTTAAATAATCTACAATTTCTTGTGGCTCAACTTTAGTTAAATCTAATTGAGGATTATCTTTTGTTTCTGGAAATATATAATTTAAAAATCTTGCTGCAGCATCTCTGTTTTTTGCGAAGCCTGCTCTTGCTATGGTCGCTGCATCTACGCCTGGTGCTATTCTTCTATAAATTCCAGATTTAGCTGTAAACTTTTCACCACCGACTGCTATTTTTCCGGTGGCCGCGATTGCTTCTCTTTCAGCAGGTGATAATGCATCATTCAATAATCTTAATGCAACTGGGTCTGCTAATACTTTTCCAAATTGTTTTGCTAAAGCAATAAAGATAACTGGTGCGAATGGACTTACAGCCATGGATGCTCCACCAATTAGTAAACCACCAGCAACAGATCCAAGTGATCCTAAAGTGAATCTTCTTTGTAGGAATGTTGCTGTGTCCGCTAAAGGAATATCAGAAATCGATTTCATATAATCAGTGAATCTTATAAATTGATCATAGTGTTCTTGGCTACCAAGCATTCTTCTTAATTTAAGTCTTCCTAAATCAGACGTTGCTTCACCTATATTTAATTTGTTCATAAATTTATTAATATTAAATTGAGCAAAGTCGTCAGGACTAAATCTAATTTGTGTCGTATCAATTTGACCTACACCTTTTTTAACATCTTGAATACTTAAGCCTTCATAAGCTCCTCTTTGTCCTGCTTCTTTCATAACTTCTTCAGGATACTTAGCTCCGTTTCTTACAAAAGAGTCATCTGCAATATCATTAAAAATACTTCTAGCACCTGGAGTCACAGATGTATCAAAAGAATCAAAGAATGTATTAAAGAAGTATCTATTCATTGCAATGTTGTAAGCTAACTTTCCATCATCACTTGCTTTAGAAATAACTTTTCCATTAACAACTAAATCTTCTGCACCTACTAGTTCTTTAAATGTTCTTAATGAAGATGGATCTCCAGATAAAAATACATTCTTTTCAATCGTGTCGTAAAAAGCTTCTCTTGAAATATCTGATTTACCAGTAATACCTAATAATGCTTTTTGTGTAAAAATATTTTTATCAACTCTTTTAAATTTATCTGCTAATCCGCCTTTTGTATAAAGTGACATGATTCTACTAAATGCTGCATTGGCTGATAATAGTGCATCTACGGATTGTTGAGCAGAATCTATTGTTGACTTAATCAAAGTTTCGCCTGCCGCTTCATTTGCAATGTTTACAATTTCTCCAGCTTCGTTTCTTGTAACTCCTGCAGTCACATCATATGTAGCTCTAAAGCTTTTATCATTTAATAAAGCGCCTTTACTTAAATTCTGTGTCATACCTGCTAAATCTGTTTCCATAGCTTCTCGCATTCGATAAACAAGTTCTCTTCCAGATTTTAATTTAGAATTTTCCATAGCACGGTTTAACATTTCCATTGCACCTTTAAATTGTTTTACACCAATATTACTTTCTCCCGTAGCTTTTAAAAATTTAGCAAAGGTAAATAAAGCATCGTTTTGATTAGTAAGTTCTGAAATAGCTTTATAATCACCAGCTTCAAGATATGCTTTTATACCAGGATAAGATTGATTAAGTTCATCCAAAATATCAACTGCAGCTTTTCTTGAATTGTCTAAACTTACAATTGCAGGATTACCTGCACCTTCAACAAAGGCATCAAATCTTTTATAACCTGCTGCGTAAACACCATAATTTTTTTCAAACGTTTTATTCATTTGTTGTAAGATGGATTCACCTAAAGCAGATGTTTTCACAATAGGTGCGTAAGCTAAAAAGTTATCTAAATATGCTTTACCTGCAATTTGTTCTGCATTCTCGAATGCTTTTCTACCTGTGCCTGATACAAATGGAAATACACCAACTGTTTTATAATAGTTTCTTCCAAGATCAGATAAAGGACCATCTTTAAATGCTGCCATAAGTGGTATAGGTAAACCTTTGTCTTTAGCAAATTGTGCAAGTTCTTTTGCTCTTGCACCTTTGGCACCAAATAAATAACTCCCTAACTTTCCTAAAGGCCCTGCTATAAACGGAGTTAATAATGCTGCACCTGTATTCCACAATGCCGCATTCTTCATTGCTTCCATTGCATTTAATGTAATATCTTGATCAATTTCTTTTTTTGGTATCTCACCTAAATCCTCGGTCATCGCAGCTACAATCTCATCACCTACAGCTTCATTTGTTAAATCATATGTTGCTGAACCTAATCCCGCACCAACTGTTCCACCAGCTATTGATGCTGCTTCATATCCTACAAGAGGAGACTTAGCTATTCTTTCAACTGTACCCCCTGCTCTTGCTAATCTAGTTGCAACACCTTTTGTAAATCTCATCTTATCTGGTAACGTAGCAGCCATTCTTTCCATGGATGTAGTTTGTTTATTTAAAAGCTGACCACTCTTTGCTGCTTTCAAAATATTTTTTCTAAAATAAATTAATGGAGCTACAGATCCAATAATATCTCCTACAAGTTCAAATGTTGCTCTACTTCCTGTTTTACCCTCTGCAATTCTTTTTGCTCGAATGGGGTCTTCTTCAATTTGTCTTACTCTTGCTATTTTAAGAGCGGCATTATCTCTTTCTTCTTGTATTTGACCTAATGGTTTTGATTCAATTTTTCCTTCTTCAATAAGTTGCTCTACAGCATTATATTGTTCTTTAGATAACGTAGAAGGATCTAAAGAATTATTATCAATTGCTTCTTGTAACTGTTTTATGGTAGCCATTATAATTTAATACCTCCAAGAATATTATCTAATGCCTCCGGTGTGAATTTTTCGGTAGCTTTTTGAGTTGATCTTTCAAAAGCAGTTACATCGTAATCAGCTAGTAAAGCATCAATCGTTTGTTGAGTTACACCTTCTCTTTGTAATTCTTGAACATATCCTGTAATATCTTTCTCTAAGTTGCTCTTAATTGCATTTAAAGAAGCTCTTACACTTGCGCTACCTCTAGTCCATGAGAAGATGTTTACAATTTCTTTTGCTGCTTGAACGTCTCTTGCTGTTAATCTGTCTTTGTCTTTAAATGAGTTTGCTAATGCATAAGTTAATGTAACTTCGTTCACTGCTAATTGTTCTAATTCTTCTCTATCTTTATCTTTTAATGAAGCACTACCTTTATATCTTTGAATAACTTTATCGACATTCTTATCAGCACTTTTCCAAACTTTTTCCAATTCTTTATATTGATCTTCTGTAATCGTACCGTCTTTTAATGCAGCGTCAGCTTCAGATCTCATTTTCTCTGTTTGTATTTTTAATCTTGATTTTGCAGCATCGACATTACTATTATATCCACCAAGTCCGATATCATCTAATAGTGATCCAACACGTGATGTAAGTAAACTAAATGCTCCAACACCTCCAGCTTTTTGAGGATCTGCAGCTAATATATCTAAAGATTGTTTTGCATAACCAGCTGATTTAATTCTAGATAATAAAGCACGTTTAGTTGTATCGACTGCTTCTTTGTTTGCTTTCATATCAATGTATTGTGCAACTTTAAAACCATTTCCTAAGTCAGCTCCAATTGCTACATCTGTAAATGTTCCGTCTGGATTTTGTATTCTTAGTCCACCCGTTGGTGTTCTCAAACCTTGATAGTTTACAATTTGTCCTTTCGGACCGATTGCTTGAATAGCTCCAAACGACTCTGCCTTACCACCTTTTGCTTGTGCCGCTGCAATTGCTGCATAAGCTTTGAGTTCAGCTGCGGATGCATCTAATGCTTCACCCATTAACTTATTGTTAATTTCATCTTCTTTTAATTTCATAATTGCATAGTTAGAAGTTGCAGGTCCTAATGCTGCACCTAATACTTCAAGAGCTCCGCCTACACCTGATTTATTAGTTGTTCCTTTTAATAATCCCGAAGCTAAATTAGATAAGAAAACTAAATTTGCATTTGACGATCTACCTTGTGCTAATTCTTTGTAAATTTCTTTTGCTCTTCCGATTACCCCTTGTCCTAATAGAGATGTACCAGCATCTACATTTTCAGTTTGTGCTTTTCTTTTATCTGTTTTAGCATCACCAATTTTTGTAGGTTGATCAACTTCAACTTTAATTGGTCCTTTTGGTTTTGGCTTAACAGCGCCTTCAGATTGTTCAGGTACGGCACTTGCTAATGAAATATTAGGATCTTTATATTTGTTTGGTATCGTTTGTGCGTAAATAACATCGTCTTGTACGGCATTGTTGGCTTGTGCTGGATCTACTTTTCCATAGTAAGATGCGCTTATAATATTTGCTGCTTTAGTTTCAGATATTCCAGTTTTCTGAGCTAACTTGTATGCATTTCTTTCAATTAATTTTTCTTGATCTGCTTTAGATAAATTTGCAAAACCTGTTTTACCCGCTTCCATGCCATAAGATAATCCAGAATAATCTCTAGTAACTGTAGAATCAGGTGCCGTTAATAAATTTGCAATGTCTCTTTCTTTTTTAGCTGTTCTTTTTTCTTCTTTAGCTTTATTGATATAAGCTTTTACTGCAGCAGGACTACCAGGTTCATCAATACCACCCATAAATCTTGGAATGTCACCGAATCTTGTGCTCATAACATCTGTTTTTGGATCGTACTGGGCACCTAATGCATACTGTGCACCTTTACCTAAAGCAGTTAAAATACCTGCTCCTCTAGTTATTGGATTAAACATTCCTCCAATACTAGTTAATCCGCCTACAGCTTCTGATCCTGTAATACCTTTACCTAATTCATAAAGACCATAACCTGCTCCTAAATCTTTTAATCCTCTAGGTCTTAAAAAGAAATTTTTTGACATTGGATTCATTGTATAATCGCCAATAGCCTGTAGTCCTCTTTGAACTGCCCCCACACCTCTTTGAAACATACCAGGTGTTCTATCGATAACAGGACCTGCGGGTACAGGTAAGTTTCCATAAGAAGGCCCTACCATTACACCTCTTGGTCCCATTGGGTTACTTCCAACAAAAGTACCACTTTGTGCTTTGATAGGTTTTAAAGCACCTTTTTTTAAAGCACCATCTCTGAATAGAGGTCTATTTAAAACTTTATTAAGCTTGCTTCTGTCCACCTGTCACTCCTTGGTAAGCTGCAAAGGCACCAATACCTGTTCCAATTGATTGCGCCAATGGAGAAGTGGTCGGTTGAGTTGCAGCGGTTATACCTGACTGTGACGTAGGTCCAGCCGCATAAATATTTTTTAAGAATTCTAATCTTTGATATGGCTCGTACTGTTGTTGTAACTGAGATTGTCTTGCTGCATCTGCAGTTGTTTGAGCTAATTGTCTTTGTAATCCACCCGCAGCCATTAATTGGTTAATATCGGATTGAGCTTGTTGTTGTTGAGTTACACCAAGAGCTCCAAGTTGTTGTCCTGCTGATAAACCTGTTTGTGCTTGTAATGCTTGTTGTTGCTGAGCTGCTTGTAAAGCAGTATTAAATCCTTGCTGTTGAGCTCTACCCATAGTCTCTAAAGTTCTACCTTGCAATTCTGCTCTTTGTACACCTTCTCTTCCACCACCAAATGCTCCTGCTCTTATTGCTTGATCCGCTATACCTTGCTGAGCCATTTGTCCTCTTCTTGAAATTTCATCTAATACGTATGATTGATAAGGATTATAAAATTGTTGAATGTTAGGTCCCTGAGCCACGGCCTGTTCTGCGCCTAACACTGAGCCTATACCTGCTAAAGTTGTTCCTGCTCCTACACCTGTCGTTCCAGCAGCAGTAACACCTTGCTGCTCTAATTGTGATAATGGAGATACGGTAATTGCTGGTAATTGTTCTGGTTGTGCAGTTAAATCTGCTGCAAGATCCATTAATTCTAATTTACGTTCTTCAATACCTGGTGCTTCTCTTACGAATTGAGTTTGAGTTGCAGGCGCTGATCCACCGCCTCCTCCGCCACCAAAGAATTGTAATAAACCTGTTTCTTCACAAACCGTTCCAGCACCACCGTGTGAGATTAAAAGTTTTCTTTCAAATTCATTAATATGGGCTAAGTGAATATCTTCTTCGTGTCCTTTACCTGTAATATCACAATATAATTGTTTAAAGAGTTCTACTTTTTGTGATGTCGTAAGTTCTCTTAAATTAATACTCATAATTCTCTCTCAAT
>CAACVD010000546.1_pt1 | contig 18224 bp, 13 predicted proteins | sample 2381771 | NCBI WGS metagenome assembly CAACVD01 (sample SAMEA5211965, study PRJEB30684) | marine metagenome | biome: Marine; feature: Epipelagic; material: Water | collected 2015-10-15 | depth 15 m | reverse complement strand
TTATTTATTTATTTATATTTTTGAATGTCCGGTATTTATTACCGGACATTTTTTTTTCTATGGGAAGAACAAAACATATAAAACCTGCCATACAGGATCAACCCGCAAACTTTACAAATTTAACCACTACTAATATTGTAAATAGGGGCAGTTTAACTGTTAATGGAACTATTACAGTTAGTGGTTCAATTAATATATCTGGAAGTGAAGATTTAACTGTTAATGATATAACAGCATCGGGGGATATAAGTGGAAGTGGTACTGGTTCCTTCGCTCACATCCAACTACCAGGACAAGGTAAAATAGCATTTGATGATACTAGCCCTTCAGACCAATTTATTACTGGGTATGATAATCTTATACAAATTGATGCAGATCAACAATTAGATTTAAAAGCAAGCACTCATGTAAAACATAATACACCCTTAGTGATAAGTAGAACTAATGGAACTGTGTATAATTTTACTGGGTCCATGAATATAACTTCAAGTGCTGCTGGTGGTCTTGATGCATCATTAAATGTAGAAGGACCAATTACAGGATCTGGAGGTTTATTAATATCAAGTAATGAAATAAATTTTACTAACCTCCCAACATCAGATCCTGGAGTTGTAGGTAGATTGTATAGAGATGGTGCAACAGTAAAAATTTCTATATAAATTCTTACATTTTCCTATCTCTTTATATATTTATCACTGAATAAAAAGTTATTATTTAAATTGTAATCTATGTCTGAGAAAAAGTTTGAATTTCCTACTGAAGTAGTAGAATTACCTTCCAAAGGTCTTTTATATCCCGAAGATAATCCTCTTGCATCTGGTCAAGTTGAGATGAAATATATGACTGCTAAAGAAGAAGATATTCTTACTAACCGAAATTATATTGAAAAAGGTATTGTAATTGATAAATTGCTAGAATCTTTAATTGTAAGTAAGGTTAATTATGATGATCTTTTAGTTGGGGATAAAAATGCTCTTATGGTTGCTGCTCGTATTTTAGGATACGGTCAAGAATATTCATTTGAATATAAAGATGAAGAAATTACAGTAGACCTATCTTTATTAGAAAATAAAGGATTAGAGGAAGGTATTTACACTAAGGGAATAAATAAATTTACTTTTACTACTCCTGCTACTAACAATGTAATAGAGTTTAAATTCTTAACACATAAGGATAATAAAAATATAGAAAAAGAAAAAGAAAGTCTTAAGAAAATTCATAAAAATTATTCTGCAGAATTAACTACAAGATTAAAACATGTAATTATTTCAGTTGATGGTGAAACTGATAAAAAAGTTATTAATGATTTTATTAATAATAGACTTTTAGCCAGAGATGCCCGTGCATTAAGAGCCTATATTAAAGAAATTCAACCAGATGTTCCATTATCTTTCTACCATGATGAAGAAGGAGAAGTGTCTATTCCAGTTAATGTAAATTTTTTTTGGCCAGACGTCTAAAGAGTATTCTTCTCAATACAGAGCTGCTCTGTTTAAGCAAATTCACGACATTGTTTATTGGGGTAATGGGGGGTATGATTTCATTACTGTATACAACCTTCCAATTTGGCTTAGACAATTTATCCTTAAATCTATTTCGGATCAGCACGAAAAAGAAAATGATAGGATAAACCAAATAAAAAATAAGTCTGGGAAACCAGGCAGCTCTAGTATTGATTTCGCTAATCCAAATCGTTCGGCAATTCCATCCCAATATAAAAAATCTTCCCCTACTTCGGCATATAATGCAAATTTTTCTAAAGGGTAATATTTATAATAAATAAGCATAGATGGCTGATAATTTAAAGAAAAATTCCGAAGAATTAGCAAGTAATATGAGGGATGCCCTATTTTTTAGTAGGGATTTCGCAAATGAAGCTAAAGGTATATCAAAAGAACTATATGGGGTTTCTCTTACTGCTAGTGAAACAGCTAAAGCATTTAAAGAGTCAGCTAATGCAGCTAAAAATATTACAGATGAAGTAGATAAGGTCATTGAGGGTCAAACTACTTTAAACAGTGTTCAAAAACGAAGAGCCGAACTTAGCAAGGCTGAAAGTGCTCTTAATCGAGAATATGATCAATTCCTTATTAATGTTATAGGTAATGAGGCAGAAATAACTAGAATAAAAAACGGACAATTAGATGTTGAAGATGCTATATTAAGTGCTGCTATCGAACGAGGAACAATAACCGAAGGAGAAGTTAGTTCTGCTGCCGATTTAGCAAGATTATTTGGGGAGCAAAAAAAAGAACTACAATCATCTGCTATTGCTTTAGGTGATGTAGAATCTCGAACCCAAAACATTGAAAAGTCCATGAGTGTGCTTGGGGGGAGTATAGGATTAGCAGATGTAGGGGGTGCTCTAGATAAGGGTCTTAGGAAACTAGGAGCAGGAGGAATTGCAGATAAACTTAATATCTCTGGGGCTGTAGATGGTGCTAAACAATATGCAGCTGAATTAACTAATGGTGGAGAAAAAGCTTTAGGATTAGGGGGTAGATTAAAAGTTGTAGGTAAAATGGCGGGGAGTATGGGTAAATCTCTTAGTGCCGCCCTTGGTCCCATTGGACTTATAACAATGGCAGTTCAAGGTATAGTAGATCTATTTAAATTTTTCTCTGGTCAGGTAATGGCTGTAGATAAAGAAATAGGGGATACTGCTGACAATTTAGGAGTATCTTATAACCAAGCCCAAAAACTAACTGCAGAAGCCGCAAAACAAGTTGATGAAACCGCGGAACAATTAGTATTAAGAAGTGAATTAGTAGCAGCGGGAAATAAATTAAATAAAGAATTTGGTCAGACTGTTATATTCACTGGAAAGATAGGGGAAGACTTAATCAGATCTACTAAGTTTTTAAATTTGTCTGAAGAAGCAGCTATGGGTTTTGCTAAAGCTACTATGGAAACAGGTAAATCTGCAGAAGAAATGCAAACCGAAATTGTAGGTATAACCCAAGAATTAAATTCTCAAAATGGGTTAGCCATGTCCCAAAAGGAGATAATGGAGGGTGTTGCTAAAGCATCAAATGCCCAATTTTTAAATGCCGGAGGTAGTGCTAAAGAATTAGCTAAACAAGTATTTGAGGCTAAGAAATTAGGAATGGAATTAGGCGATTTAGAAAGTATTGGGGGTAATTTACTTGATTTCCAATCTTCTATCCAAGCTGAAATGGAAGCTGAATTATTAACAGGTAAACAGCTTAATTTAGAAAAAGCAAGACAAGCTGCTTTAGATGGTGATCTAGCAACATTAGCAGAAGAAATATCCAAAAATATTGGTGACTCAGCTGATTTTGCTGAAATGAATGTTATCCAACAGGAATCATTTGCAAGAGCTATGGGTATGACTCGAGAAGAACTAGCAAGCTCGCTTAGAGAACAAGAACAGATGGCAGCTATTCAAGAGATGATGGGTGATGATATTGAGAACATGAATGATGCCCAAAAAGAATTCAATCGATTAAAAGAAGCAGGATTACTTAATGATAAAATGAGAGAAAAGTTAGCCAAACAAGGCTTACTGGATCAAATGGATTCTCAATCTATGGAAGATAAACGAGTAGATACCCAAAATCTAGCAATGGAGGCCATTCAAAACGAATTAATCCCCGCAATGACAGATATGAGGGATATGATGATGCAGGTTTCTGGGCAGTTTCAAAAAATTATTAATAATATTAGGGAATTCTTTAAACCTATTATGGATACTATCAAAGAAACTATAGATAGAATATCTACAAGAATGAATGAGTTATTTGGTACTACTGAGGGACTTGGTGGTATGTTTGAAACAATAGGAGAATTCCTTGGAGACGTTATTGAAATAAGTATAGAAAATATAGGATCTATAATTAATGGAATATTACTATCAGCTAGTGGTATATTTGATATATTTGAAGGTATAGGGATGTTATTTACTGATAATTGGATGGAAGGGTTAAAAATGATAGCAGGTGGTATATTTAAATTTATTATGGGTCCTATAGAAGGATTTATTAATTTACTTATTAATGGGATTAACCTTATAATTGAGGGAATAAACCAAATACCCGGAATTGAACTCCCCCGAATACCTTTAGTAGATATGACATCAGAATTAGCAGAAGGAGGTGTTGTAATGCCCAGACCAGGGGGTTCTGTACATAGGATAGGTGAAGCTGGTGATGCAGAGATGGTTTTACCTTTATCAAAAGCCGAAGAAATGGGATTTGGGGGGAAAAATAATAACTCTCAAACAATGGATGCTGAAGTTAAAATGGAATTAAAAATGATGAATAAAAATCTTAAAGAATTAATTACAGCTGTTAATAAAGGTGGGGATGTTTATATGGATGGTTACAAAGTTGGGGAAGCTTTAGTATTGGCAACATCAAAACTATAATTTTATTATATTTATAACAAAATATAACTATGGGACTTATAGATAAACTTAGAAATGATGGTTCTGCTTTTCAATCCCCTGCGGGATTAGATGCAGTATCTCCTCAAATTGGAGCTACAAGACAATCTAAATTGCATAGGGATTATTCATTAGACGGAAACCATGTTGCTGATGTAAATAATCAGCTTAACCAATATGATGATGGTGTAAATAATCTTATTCCTGTTCCATCACTTTTAGATTTAAATGGTAGTAGACCCCATTCTCCTCTTTCTGATCCTAATTTTGCTTCAATCAATAACTCATTCCAAAACGGAACTTATAGGGATACTCTCAATAATCAGATGATAGGTTATTCAGGCACATTTTAAGAAGTTTAATGAATGGCAAGTCGATTATTAGAATTAAGAACGGATTTAAGATCCCTAAAATATGGGTTTGATAGACCTAATGAGGCTTCTAGTAATCAACCTTTAATTGAAACTAAATTACCTGCGGAGTTTAGCGCAAATACTGCGGGGAATTTAGGCGAACAAATTAGAAATGGCATAGCACCTGCTGCAAGTTTTCTCCAAGGTTCTTTAGATAATTTAGTTAGAGGTGGTCTTTTACTACCCTCAAGGATTGTTCAAGATACTTCTAGATTAACTTTTTTTCTTTTAGGGTTTAAACCTAACTCTCCTTTTAATCCAACGGGTCCTGCTTTTATTTTAAAGCAGAATATCCTATCTTTAATGGCTCCTCGAACCCAAACTCCCTCAATTTTTGGGAGAAATAGAAGAGGAACTTTAAATGAAGATAGGTCTGAAATAACTCCTCTCCCGGGTGAAGCTCCGAGACCCGATAGAGAGGGGCAAGGTGGGAGGTTATTAAATGATTTACCTTATTTACCTACTTCTACAATTGCCCAAGCTGCTGGTAATGCCATTGGGTTACATGTTCCTAAACAAGGTATTAATCCCTTTAATCAATTTGGAGATGGTCCTATTCCGGGTAGATACTTTGGGGCTACTAAAAATCAAAAATTTGATTATGATCAAGATCTCCCAAATCAAGCTAATAGATTATTTAGTCTAAATGAAGCCCATACCATGGGCTACACTATTAGATATAATAGATTTGGATTAAACCCAGGAGGTGAAACTACTAGAAGAATTGATAAGAAAAACCAAATTAGAAGAAGAAGACAAGAGGGTTTAACTCGAAAAGAGGAAGAAAAAAGAGCTAGATTACAAACTCGTCTTGATGATCTTGGTGATAATCAAGATAGAAGGAGAAGAAATCTCCAATCACAAATAGATAGCCTTACTCCCTCTAAAATCCAACCTTACGAACATGCCCCCCACACATCCAACTTTATTCTAACCTATCCAGGAGGACCAAATGCTCCTTTTGGGATTGGTGTAACTAGAATAAGATTTGCAGAAGGTCAAAGAACTTTTGGTGTTAATAGTGGTGAAAGTTTAATATGGGATTATAGTGATGGTCAAAACATTAAATTTAGAACTGAGGTTAGAGTTCTTACTAAAAAAGACCTTCATGATAGAGAACAAAACGAAGGTATAGGAATTATTAGAGAAGATTTTAGAAGTGATTTAATTGAAAGTGCAGGAAGTTCTGGTGAAAATTTACAGTCTTCTAAAGTACTTTCTATATCTCCTTCTTATGTTAAACATAATATTAATAAAAGACTAGGAATCGGAGATCCAGGGGCACATCAAAATTTCAAGGACGATAATGGTAATGTTACAAGAAACGTAATAAATGCTTATACTCCTTTAAAGAACTTAAAAGCACTTAATAGAATTAATTTTACACCTGTTTATGAAGATAAATATGCTTATGCAGGCAATAATACTGAAGATTTAATTAAATTTAGAATTGGTATTGTAAGTAATGATGCTAATACATCGGGTGAAAACTATACTTTAACAGGAAGAAAAACCCAATATGTTCATTTCCCAGCATATTTAGATAGTTTTACAGATACTAATAGTGCAACTTGGAATGAAGTTAGGTATGTAGGAAGAGGAGATGCTTTTTACAATTATGGAGGTTTTGCAAGAAGTATAAGTTTAGGATTTAGGGTAGTAGCAGAATCAAAACCCGAACTAATGATAATGTATGATAAATTAAATTTCTTAATTTCATCATTAGCCCCAGATTACAGTGAAATGGGATATCCTAGAGGTAACATAGCAAAAATGACTATGGGAGATTATTTAAATGAAATGCCCTGTGTAATTACTTCTTTAAATTATTCTATCCCACCTGAAAGTCCATTTGAAATAGCTTTAAATAGTGAGGGGTTGACAGATACTGATGTTCGTCAATTACCCATGATGATTACTGTAACAATGACTATCAATCCAATTCATGACTTCCTTGTTAGTAGAATTAAATATCCTCATAGAGATCCTGCCACTCAAAAATATACTACATCTAAAGGATTTATAGGTCATATTTATGAACCCGGAGAAAGAAATGTCCAAGAGCTGATAAACGTCCCATCCCAAACAGGAGGAGTAGATGAAGGGTATGATCCTTATAGTGATGGGTAAGTTTATAAGTATTTAAAGACAATAAAAGTAAAAAATAGGTATGAAAAGATATGTAAGTACAACACAATTTAAAGATACTTCCCAAAATCAAAAATCTAACCAACCTGTTATATATAGAAATACAGTATACCCTGCTATTCCTATATCTTTGGGAGATACTTATGTAGAAACTGAATTTAGTGATAGGCTAGACATTTTGGCAAATGCTTACTATGGGGATCAATCATTATGGTGGATTATAGCAATCGCAAACCCAGATAAAATTTCTTTTGATTCTTTATCCCTTACCCCTGGATTACAAATTAGAATTCCTATCAATCATACCGCAATAGTTCAAGCTTTTAATAAAATAAATAAAGGAGATGCTACAATTGGAAACATTCCTGATGTTCCTTTACTAGTATCTTCTTTAGTTGGAACAGGAGAAAGTAGTGTTGGAAGTGGTGGAGGAGGTTATTAACTTAAAGTAAAGTACTTATGTCAAATTTACAAAGTAGCCCTTGGCCCCTTTATGTGAAATACCAAATAGAAGCTAAACAACATATGTTAGGGCTTAGGAATAGGGATATTAATATAACAAGATATCTTAATAATAGAGTTCCATGGATAAGAATAATTTCTACAACTAGCCTAGAAAATGCTTCTAATTTTTCATCCTTAAATAGATTAGTAGAAAATGGTTTTGATGAATCTAATATAACAGGACATGGACTAAGAAGAAAATTTATTTTACAAAATCATCCTAGAGAAGATTATAATTTAACAACAAGTAAAAACTCTCCTACTCCAGATTATAAAGGTCTTTTAAGTGGTCAATTTGGGTTTAATAGAGGAGTTGAAGGAGATGAATTTTTTAAAGGGTCATATGGTCAAGGAGGGTTTGAAGAAAGGGGTTATGTCCCCCCACCTGGCATTACAAAACTTAGTGTTAAATACCAAAATAGAGGTCGTTTAGCTTTTTTAGATGTAGAAATAAAAGCTTTTAATCAGAACCAATTCTACATGATAGATACCCTTTTTATGAGACCTGGGTATCAAATGCTACTAGAATGGGGGTGGTCTTCTTATTATGAACTACCAAGGGGAGAATATAGCTCAAACAGCGTATATTTAGGTAATAATCTGTATTCTAATGAGCTAGCTAAATTCCCCCAAGGTAATATTGAACCCTTTAATAATTATATTGATCCTAATAATTTTGTAAATTTTGATTCTACATATCAAACAACAGCTTTTGATTTAGCATATAACGCAGATGAAAATACTGCTACTAATATTTTTACCCTTTTTGAAGCTATAAACAGTGATAGAGAAAAATTCCAGGGAAATTATGATGGTGCTGTAGCAAAGGTATCTAACTTTAAATGGAATTTAGAAAGTGATGGTTCTTATACAATACAACTTTCTTTAAATGGAATGGGGGATATTATAGAATCCATGAGAATGGATGTAGGGTCTGGTGATGTTAATACTACGGCGGATGAAAGTTCTGCTTCTACTGAATCAGACCTTGAAGCTGCAGCAGATTCTGGCGATGCTGTAGATAGTGGAAAATTTAAATCTTTATTTTCTAATTATCTAGCTAGGTTAATAGATATGGATAAGTCAGTAGCTAAAGAAACAACCAATCTTACCATCACTCCAGATAATGAGTATGCTGATATATTCCCATATTATAAATCAATTTATAATCCCTATGGATCAAATGCAATAAATACATCAGTTGAGGGTGTAAGAAGGCGAGCATTAAATTTTGCTAACTTTCCCCGTCCTTATAAAGTAGATGCAAGTACTCTAGTTGTTGACCCTACTTCTGGTTATCCTAGTGAAGAAGAAGCAGTATGGAATATAGATAGATCCACTCCCTGTAATTTTTGTGATGCTAACGGTATGCTTCGTGTTCCATGGAATAATATGGTATCAAATCCTAGTACTACTTTAACAGAATCTAATAACTACTATTTATCCTTTTCAAGTATTTGTGCTTTCATACAGGCTAATCTAATTTTATATGATAAAAGTAAACCCAATCAAAAAACTCCTATTTTTTATATAGACCCTAGTATCTATAATATTGAACTTGAACTTCAACCTGATGCAGAACAAGTAAATTATCCCCACTTTTGTGTAAACAGAAATGCAACAGCAAATAGAAAACTACCTCTAAATTATAATGTAGAAGAAGCAAGACAAAAGGATAAAACCTATATGTTTACTTTCCCAGGCCAATTTTCTTCAGATGCCCAAAAATTTTTAATACCTATTAAAAACTTAGATTCTGCTAAAGATTCTGCAGGAAACAGAATTTTTAAAGGTATTAGTTTTGAATATGATATAATAGATCTAGCAACCCAACCAGATGAAAACTCCTCTTTATCCTCCCAACTGGGGAATGTCGGAGTCCAGTTTAATGAAGAACTTGGACAAAAATATGACTCTCAATGGTTAGGTGATTTAGGGTGTGTTTATATTGGTTTTAGGTATATATCTGATATAATTGATGAATTAGCAGACGGATCAGAAGATATTACAATTTTAGACTTTTTTAATAGAATTCTTGATGACATGTCTGATTGTTTGGGAGAAGTAAACCAATTAAGTCTATATGTTACAGATGAAGGAGAAATAAATTTTCAAGAAAATCGTCCCCAAGTATTAAATACAGGTGAAGGGTTTTTTGATACTAGTGATTATACTTTACTTAACATTTTTGGGGTTAGACCCGGAAATGATCCCATTGCCCAATTATTAGAAGGAGATGAAGGTCAAATTCAAAGAGTTAGAGATACTTTTAGTAAAGGAGTCAATAATTTAAGTACTAATGATTTAATTATAGCAGAAAATAATAAGGGAAATGGATCAGTAGTAAAAAGTTATGGACTAAGTTCAACCATATCAAAGGATATAATGAATATGGTAACAGCAGGCTCCCAGGCTAATGGCAACGAAGTAGGGTTAGATGGTACGGCGTTTTCTAATTATAATGTAGGATTAACTGATGTTCTCCTTCCTACGAAAACCCGAGATATAGATGTGGTGTCTGATCCTAGTTCTTTAACATATGGTACTTATAATATTTTAACTAATTATCTTGATAGTAACTTAATTACTCAATTTCAATTTGAAACCTTAGCTAGACTAGCAATATTTTTCGGAAAAAACTTTGGCAATTTAAAATATCTTGAGCAGTATGCCAAAGGTAATCCTCTAGGAACCTATACAATTTATAATGAAACCTCTAGAAAAATTACTCATAAATTTAATAAAGAATATGCTTCTTTAATTCAAGGGGTACTTTCTCAATTTGGGATAATTAGACCAGCTTTTTTCCTTCCTTTTAATTTAACACTTACGCTAGATGGGATATCGGGAATAAGAAGAAATAGTCAATTCTTAATAGAGGACCAAGCATTACCTCTTGCTTTTAAGGGAGGAGCAGTTCAAGTTTTAGTAGAAAATGTTTCCCATACTATAGATAATAATGGATGGGAAATTGAATTAGCTACTCTTACTACAGCTTTAAGAGATATCCCAAAACCTACAGCAGCTGCCGTTCCAACTCCATTTGGGGGTGGTGATAGTAGTGAAGACTTTTTTGATATTACCATCCCTGGTGCAGAGTTTAAAATTTATCCTGGAGAAGTAGACGAAGACTTACGTTATAAGGCTGAATACAATGGTGTAGAATTAATGCTTTTAACTAGCCCATTACCCAGTTATGGTCCAGGTACTGTTAACTATGGTCTTTCTTTTATGGTTCCAGAAGGGTTTATTAATTCTGGAGATCCAATTTCATACTTTGAAACAATAACTACTGGAGAAGAAACCCCTGTAGAAACCCCTGTAGAAACTCCTGTAGATTCTGAAAGTACTAGTATTGAGGGCTTACCATATGGGGGTGACCATATAGTGTATGATAGAAGTGCTGGAGGTCATGTTACTTGGGTATTAGTAGATGGAGGGGTAGGTTCAAGTAATGAAAACTTTCCAAGAGTTGCTGATGTTGATATTAATGAAATTACAGACCCAAGGATTCAAAATGATGATTTAAAAAGGATTTTAATGAAAGTTAGTCCTCAATATCGTGAAGTATTTAAAGAATTCTTTATAAGAATCAGCGGGCCAGAATTTGAAGGTAATAAATATACCGTAAATTCCATAGGTAGAAATATGGCAAAAGGTAAATCTCTAAGACAAGGTGGATATACAAGTGTTTTCCCAGGAGGAAGTAGACATAATTACAATGTTGCTGTAGATATGGTAATGAAAAATGCTGCAGGAGATACGGGGGGTAAAAGTAGTGGTAAACAGGTTTGGCTTGATGCTGGTATCCCACAAATAGCTTATGAGTATAAAATGGTATGGGGGAATTTTTCTGGTTATAAAGATTGGGTTCATTTTGCTATGGATGGTGATGGATTTGATATAAAAGATATGTTAAAATTAGTAAAAGAAAAATACCCTGGTTTTAAATTATCAAGTGGTGGGAAAGTTAGACAATATCAAACCCAAGCTTTATATGATCAAATGGATGCTGATATTGCAGCTAATAATGGAATAAATAATCTCCCACTTCCAAAATGGGAAGATATAACAAATACAAGAAAGAAATTTTAAAAAATAAATTATGTATATCCCACAGAATAGAGTAATTAGTAATTTATATACTAAAGGTGGAGAATTTGTTAAGATAGGCACTAAAGAAAATTATGTGGGGTATTATCATAAAACCTATCAAAATAGATTTTTTTCAGGTAAAACATCAAATAGTTCTAATGTTTTTGAAATTGTACCTACTCCCGAAGATTATGGAGGAGGTCCTGAAGCATTTCTTGAAGAACAAGGTGAAACTTTTGGTGATGGTGATGCTGGAGATGGGTATGCAGTAGAATTATCAATTCACCAAACTCCTATATATAATAATTCAACATACAGGAACATTAGTGACATAAATAGTAATTTTGAGATAGATATTAAAATTAAATCTTACACTCACATTCCAACCCAAGATGAAATAGAAAAAGGGGTATTTGATATGTTTTTAGTTATTCACAGTAACACAAAGAAAGTCACCCAAATTAGTAAACAATTATTTGAACAAATACAAGACACCTCAGATGAAGGGATAAAGGCTTTATATACTGTAATAACATTGCCTTGGGTTATAAAAGGAGAAGAAAGTAAAGTATATCAAACTAATCTAAACAGTGTTAAATCTGCTCAAAAAGTAAATTTAATCACACAACAAGATGATTTATTAGTAAAATATTTTTCTAATAATCTTACTAAAAATTATTTAAAATGGCCCGGGGTTATTTTTGTAGAGAAAAATACAAGAATCACTACAAATAAAAAATCTATAGATGAAAAACTTCCAGCTGTTTATCAATTAGGAAATAAAATAAATTACTATTCTAATACTAATATCCCTCCTAATCAAAATTGTTCAAATTGCATATTTGTAAAAAATAATTTTTGTAATAAATGGAATGCATCTATAGAAAGAAATTATTGGTGTAAAGCTTATAATGGAGAATATGGTAAAGGAGAAATATTAGCTACTGGTTCTTATCAATCTCCTTCTGATTCATTATCTTCTCCTAATTATAGTTTACCTTCTTCAACTTCTATGCCATCTTCAACCCAAACTGGAGGAGGATATTCAGGAGGGAGTGGATATTAGAAAAACATTTAGTATATTTACTAGATGTTCTGGTTAATAGAAACTAAAGATCAATTAAATAGGTTTTTTACTAAAGGTTTAGATAAGGTTTTTATTGAAATTATTCCTTTTAGTTTTAATATCCACCCTGCAGACCATAATCCTATTTCTTTAGTTTATGTAAAACCTTTAGATTCTAAAGGTCATATTATAGCTATCAACCATAGTGAGGCCTTAAAGGGTTTAGATTTGGAATGGTTAGATAAGTGTGGTACTGTTTATGTAAGAGATAAAAAAGAATTTCTTCACTATTATTATCATCCCGATATAGTGGATTTAACTTTAAATAAACCTAACTATCAAAAACCTTTTCCACCAACACATAATTATTTTTATTCAAAACATTCCAATAAAGAAAATCTAAACGCAATAATCCCAATTACTAAACATTATGAATATTGTGAAAATTTATTTAACGAATTAAAACCTGAAATTGATGTACCTATCAACGACTTTTACAACAGACGATCTACAGTGGTATTCTACGCTCTCGAGACCAGTGGAATTCATATTGATACAGAAAAATTCTCAAATCAATTCTACCCAACCAATAGAGAATACGTCTACCCTTCCTACAACTTTAAAACAATTACTACAAGACCTTCAAATAAATTTAGAGGAGTAAATTATTCTGCTTTATCTAAAAAAGATGATTCTAGAACACCTTTTATTCCTAGAAATGATGTATTTGTAGAAATGGATATTTCAGCTTACCATCCAACATTATTAGCTAAATTAATTGACTATAAGTTTGATGATGAAGATATCCATAAGTCATTTGCTAAAATGTATGGGGTAGAATATAAGGAAGCAAAACAACTAACATTTAAAATGTTATACAGTGGCAATTTTGGTAAATATTCTAATTTAGAGTTTTTCTCTAAAGCCCAAGATTTTACTAACATTTTGTGGGAAGATTTCAATAACCAAGGTTATATAGAATGTCCCATTTCAAAATATAGATTTAAAAAAGATACTTTAGATAACATGGCTCCATCTAAACTATTAAATTATTTACTACAGAATTTGGAGACCTCAAATAATGTTATTATCTTATGTAAGATATTTAAGTTACTCAAAGAATATAATACAAAATTAGTATTATATAACTTTGATTCGTTTTTATTTGATTTTGATAGAACCGAAAAAAAACTTTTTAATGGTTTAAAAAATATATTCTCTGAACGAGAACTTAAAATAAAAATTAGTTATGGAGCCAACTACTCTTCTTTACAATCCCTCTAGTATGTATAACCGAACAGACATTTTAAATTTCGGTTATAATCTAGAAGAGTTGGGAGGGAATAAATTATTTTGCACTTTTACATCTATTGAAGATCTTGATAACTTAGTGGAAGACATTTCCTCTAATTATGAGATTATCTTCAATAAGATATTTGTTTTGTATATTCAGTCCAATAATGAATATGCTTGTACTTATAATGTTAATACAGCGAACTTAACTGAAATTCCTTCTGGTACTATATTAGTACACAGAAAAAAAGAATCAAATACCCTTTATACAATTAATGCCCTTAATGAGTTAATTAAAAGATTAAATGGAGGTGTAGTTGATACTAAGTTTCCTATTGAATGGAGACACTATAGAAATTCCATCCTACTTACGAATAAGGATGAATTTAAACAGTTGAAAACTAAGATTCATAAAATTATTGAACTCTAGTTGGATACCTGAAATTGTTTTCGTATATTTAAAAAAAAGTTACTATGGATTTAAATGTTATCAAACAGCGGTTGGCATCGCTTAATAAAACTGCCCCCACAGGTGGGAATAACCAAAAGAAAAATTTATTCTGGAAACCAAGTATTGGTAAACAAACTATTCGTATTGTTCCCTCTAAATTTAACCCCGAATTCCCATTTACTGAAATGATGTTTTATTATGGGATTGGGCAACGTGTAATTGCTTCTCCCATGAATTGGAAAGAAAAAGATCCAATTGTGGAATTTGCAAAGCAACTACGTCAGACTAATGATAAAGAAAATTGGCGTATTGCTAAAAAATTAGACCCTAAAACTCGTATCTTTGCCCCTATCATCGTCCGTGGGGAAGAAGAAGAAGGAGTTAAACTATGGCAATTTGGTAAAGAAGTTTATCAATCATTCCTTAATATGGCTGCTGATGAAGAAATCGGTGATTATACAGATATTCTAGAAGGACGTGATATTAAACTCACTACAGTAGGACCTGAAGTTACAGGAACACCTTATAATAAAACTACCATTGGTCCCTCTATGAAAGTAACTCCTCTTGCTGATGATAAAGATACAATAGAGAAATTTAAGAATGATCAAGCTGATCCGTTTAAAATCTTTAAGCGTTATCAATTTGATGAGATTAAAGGATTCCTACAGAGTTGGTTAGATCCAGATTCTGATTCTGGGGATGGAACACCTAATCCACCTCCATCTTCTATCCCACCACCTCCATCTCAAACCAATTACACATTGGATACAAGTGCTAAGAAAACAAATGTTGATAAATTTAATGATTTGTTTAGTGAGGACGAAAAGAATGATTTACCGTTTTAATTAAGTAAGTAATGGCTAGAAAAAGTAAATCACTATCGGAAGCAGTCTCTAAAGAAATCAGATCTAAATTTGATTTAAAAAGCTTCAAAACTAAAAAGGGACTAGATCAAAATGTAAAGTTCAAAGACCAACAATGGATTCCCCTGTCTGATGCTTTTCAAACCGTTACTTCAATCCCTGGGATTCCAATGGGTCATATTGTGCTTTTGCGAGGACACTCCGACACCGGGAAAACCACTGCACTGATCGAAACTGCCGTATCAGCCCAAAAGAATGGCATACTTCCAGTCTTCATTATCACTGAGATGAAATGGAACTGGGAGCATGCCACTCAGATGGGGTTAGAGGTAGATGCGATTGCTGATGAAGAAACTGGTGAAGTATTAGGATATGAAGGAAATTTCATCTATGCGGATAGAGAATCGTTAAATACTATTGAAGACGTATCAGCATTTATTCTGGATCTAATTGATGAACAGAAAAAAGGTAATTTGCCTTATGATTTAGTATTCTTATGGGATTCTATTGGTAGTATTCCTTGTGAGTTATCTATTCGTTCTAATAAGAACAATAATGAATGGAATGCAGGAGCAATGTCAACACAATTTGCAAATAATGTAAATCAGAAAATTACATTATCTCGCAAGGAATCTTCAAAGTATACTAATACTCTAGTTTGTATTAATAAAGTATGGACTCTAAAACCAGAATCCCCTATGGGTCAACCTAAGTTGATGAATAAGGGAGGATATGCAATGTGGTATGACTCAACATTTGTAATTACTTTTGGTAATATTATGTCTGCTGGTACCTCTAAGATTAAAGCAATTAAGGATGGTAAACAAGTAGAATTTGCTAAACGAGTAAATATTCAGATTGATAAAAACCATATTAATGGGGTAACAACTAGAGGAAAGATTGTTATGACCCCCCATGGTTTTATTGAGGAAAGTCCTAATGCACTCAATGCTTATAAAAAATCACGTCAGGAAGAATGGTCAAATATTCTGGGAGGTGCTGATTTTAAATTAGTAGGTGAAGAAGAATCACAAGAAACATATGTGAATATCTTCACAGAAGAGCCAAGCTAGGGTTTGGTTCTGCATTTATTTTTATTATATTTAGGTAAATAGGTTATATGAAAGAAGGTAGTCCCTTAGACATTTTAAGTCAAGTTCAAGAAAATAATGAACCTGCTCAATTAGGAGAAAGATATCTTTTGATTGATGGTTTGAATTTATTCTTTAGAAATTTTGCTATATTGAATATGGTAAATTCTAGGGGACAACATATAGGAGGATTAGGGGGATTCTTAAGATCCCTCGGGGTACTTATTAGACAAATCCAACCCACACAGGTTTATGTGGTTTTTGATGGTGCCGGTTCTTCCAATAATAGAAAAAACCTATTACCCGGATATAAAGCAGGTAGACACATTAAAAGAATTACCAATTGGGAAATTTTTGAGAGTGTTGAAGATGAACATGATGCTAAAATAGATCAATTAGTTAGATTAGTTCATTATTTAAAAACCCTACCTGTTAAAGTTGTTTCTATTGATAAAGTAGAAGCAGATGACATTATAGCTTATTATTCCCAGACATTATGTAAGTCACCAAAGGATAAAGCTTTTATAGTTTCTAGTGATAGAGATTTTATTCAATTAATAAATGAAAACGTTGCAGTTTTCAGACCTATTGAAAAGGAATTTTACACACCAGATACAGTAAAAGAAAAATTTGGTATTCCCGCTGGTAACTTTATTTTATATAAGACATTGTTAGGGGATAACTCCGATGGTATTAGAGGAATTAAGGGTTTAGGGAAAAAATCATTCCTAAAAAAATTCCCTGAACTAGCAGGAGATATAATGTCATTAGACGATGTTATTGGCATTTGTGAGTCTAAATTTAAAGAAAATATTACTTACGCTCGCGTAGTAGATAATATAGATGAGGTTAATCTTAATTATAAATTAATGGATTTATCCAATCCTATGATTGATATATCTGATAAACTTTATTTAGACTCACTTGCCAATGATAAAGAACTCAATTATATCCCAGAGGCATTTTTAGAAATGTATGAAGAAGACCAAGTTGGGGGTATAATTAGAAATGTAGGTTTTTGGGTAAAAGACGTATTTGAACAATTTAAAAAATAAAAAAGTTGACACTTAAAACAATAGAACAATACGGTCATCCTTTTCAAATTAAGGTTATATCTTCACTCCTTACATCTAAGGAGTTTTTACAAAATATTATTGACGTCTTAAGTGACGAAGATTTTCCTAATTCTGCTCACAAGTGGATTATAAAGGAAATAATTAAATATTACGATAAGTACCATACTAATGTTTCAATGGATGTTCTAAAAGTAGAACTACAAAAAGTTGAAAATGAGGTATTACAGTTATCAATTAAAGAACAACTCAAACTAGCATATGAAGCTTCAGATGAAGATTTAAAATATGTTCAAGAAGAGTTTTCTAATTTTTGTAAAAACCAACAACTAAAAAAAGCACTACTTAAATCAGTAGATCTACTAAAAATAGGTGATTACGAATCTATTAAATTTATAGTAGAATCTGCTATGAAAAGTGGACAAGATAAAAATATTGGACATGAATATCTTAAAGACGTTGAATCCAGATATAGAGAAGATCATAGAACTACTATCCCTACTCCTTGGGCTAAGTTTAACGATTTAACACAAGGTGGAATTGGTAATGGTGATTTAGGATTAATATTTGGTAGTCCCGGAGGTGGTAAATCATGGTGTTTAGTATCACTAGGAGCGTATGCAGTTAGTTTAGGATTTAATGTTCTTCACTATACTTTAGAATTAGGTGAAGATTACGTTGCTAAACGATATGATGCCTTTTTTACAAGAATTCCTGTAAATACTATTAGTCAACACAGGGAACAAGTAGAAGAAACAATTAACAGACTACCAGGTAAACTTATTGTTAAAGAATATCCTATTGGGGGTGCAACTACTT
>CAACVD010000545.1_pt1 | contig 18298 bp, 17 predicted proteins | sample 2381771 | NCBI WGS metagenome assembly CAACVD01 (sample SAMEA5211965, study PRJEB30684) | marine metagenome | biome: Marine; feature: Epipelagic; material: Water | collected 2015-10-15 | depth 15 m | reverse complement strand
CAAAATTTTTAGGATCCACGATATGTAGTTCCTTCTTTGCTCTTGTTGCTCCTGTATAAAATAATCTATGCAATTCATCGGGATCATTAGAGAAAGTTTCCATTGCAGCGTTTGTAATATCTTGTAACAATAAAACTTTAGTTGCCTCACCACCTTTGGCACCATGAATAGTTGACATAATAATACGGGGATTTTTATTAATCTTCTCACCATTTGCTCTCATGTTTCTTATATAATTTTCTGTTAGATTATCAAGTCCTTCAAATGATTCATACCAAACTTTGTCTGTTAACAAACCATATTTTTCTAAACAATCCTTTAGAGAATATTTTTCTTCTGTTCTAAATAGTTTACCAGTTCTAAATCCCTCTGCAACATTTGTTCCAAGATATGCGTAAATATTTTTTATTTCTAAGTGATTTAAATACTGACCATTTCTCCAGTTCTCCCAATTTGTCAAAGCAAGTAATAATTTTAAACTTATAGAATTACGTCCTTTGTGCTGATAATACCAACCTCTAAGTTCACATAACTCTTTTACATCATCCAGGAAATGATTAGCCGAGGTCAAGACTAACCAATCTCCTGATGACATATCTACCTGAGTGACATCAGAGTATCTTCTCAACACTCCTATCTCTTCTCTTGGCCGATATTCTTTATCAAACCTGTTTTGAACCTTTCTAATTATCTTTTGTGATAGTTCATGAATAGGTCCACCAGGTATTCTGTAAGACTGATCTAGTGTTCTAATATCATCTACTTCTTCTTTTAATGCTATAAAATGATCAACATCAGCTCCAGCCCATTTAAATATTGCTTGGTCATCATCACCTGCAATATATGTTTTTTCTGCTTTGTTCCAAATTTTTCTAACCATCTCCCATTGTATAAGAGATAAATCTTGTGCTTCATCAATAAATAAAACTTTAAAACTATGTTTAATATCTTTTTCAATAAATTCTTCTATTAGATCAGTAAAATCTTTAAGTCGTTTTTCTTTTTTATATCTTTGTAATTCTTCCGAAATTAAAAATAATGTATCTCTTTCAATATCTAATATGTTTTGTCTGCTATCATAGTAATCCAATAAATCCATTCTCTTTACTCTAGCTGTATTTATAATTGTTAAATATTCATTATCAGAATTAAAAGTTCCATCAGACTCAGAATAAGATGCAGTCTTAATAGGTATCCCACATTTTTGTCCAAACTCTTTGTAATTATCTCTACCCATCATTTTTTCTTTTACCATTCCAAGTTGTTTGAATGCATAAGAATGTAAAGTTCTAAAATAACAAAGATCATTATCTATATCTAAATTAAATTTTTCAGCAGCTCTTGTTGCTGCTTCGTTCGCTGCTTTTTTTGTAAAAGAAAAATATCCAATTTCTGTTGGTCGAATACCATCTTGAATAAATTGATCAACTAGGGTTAATAATGTGGTAGTCTTCCCTGTCCCTGGTGGACCTAGAATTATTGTCTTCATCTTTTCCTTTCTTATTATAGTAATTTACCATTGCTCTGGTTTTTTCATATTTCACTAATCTTCTTTTCATTCGTTGATTTTCTCTGTAATATTTATCAACTTTATCTTGAAGCTTTTTTATTTTTCTGTCTTTAATTTCAGACCAATTTAAACCAATTTCATTCATTAAAAATGCTCTTCTTGGTAAGGTGTTTGTGATACAGATGTTTCTGTTTTTTTCATTGCCTTAATTTTAATTAGTCTTGGTGTGCCTCCTTTTAATTCTCTTCTTGTTTCTTCTTCAAAAAAATCTAATTGTTTTAATAAATTACCTGTTTTAGTTTTATCTAATTCCCAGGTATTTTTTTTACAAAACTGATAGAAGTCTTCCATTCTAAAATATGTGTATTCTCTATTCTCATCTGTAAACGGAAGTTTGTTTAATACATCTTCAAGTGTTCTTGCATTTTGTCTATTGGTTGTCCAATCTTGTAATAAAGATGTAAGTTGATTTGTTGGATTCAATGATGCAAGTGGTTCTATTTCTTGTAACTTCTCCATCAAAGGTTTTAAATAATATTTTTTCCAATCTTGTGGTTTGACTGTAGGTAAAATCATATTTGCTTGATCTAGACATGCCAAGGCAAACATAGCAGGGCTATATAACTGTTCTGATGTTAATTCGATTCTTGAATCTCCTACATCTAAAAACCATTGTGGTGGTTTAGATGCATACTTAGTTAAGTTTCCAAGAGTAGGAACATTTTCATCTTCATATCCTACACCAAATTTTTTAGTTCTACACAATCCAGAATTACATACTGATTCTATTGGTGGTAATTTACATCTGTACTTATCATATCCGCGCTTCCCGATTGACTTTAAAAGTTGAGTAACTTCTGTTGAAGGGAGAGGGGATGGTTTCATATATTGTTGATTATAATCATCAACTAATTTTTCCCAATTATCCGGATAAGCTTGTTTACAATAAATTGCTATATTAAATAGTGCATTATTTCTAGATCCTTCTGTAAAGCCATCCTTAGCTAGTTTGTTTAAACATGGTGGACCATCTTTGAATACTTCTATTTCTTTTTTCTTTTCTGCTTTGACTTCTTTAAGTTCCGACTGAACATAAAGATCATAGAGCTCATAAAATTCCTCAAGTGTACCAGCGGTGCCGTCGTCTTTGATTGCATAACGTAATCCTTTCATTTGGTTGTGGTAAGGTAAGTTTAAGAAATTACCCGTGTCACCACGTTCCACAAGTATTTCTGTTTGTTTCGGAAATATTTCTACACCTTCATATCCTAATGCATCTGCATATTTTTTTAACGTACCTTGCATCTGAGCGGCAGAGACAGGTTCTTTTGTAAATAAAAAAACATGTGCTCCGCCTGACTTAGAACGACAAACTACTAAAGGAAACTTTAAATCACGTATATTACGTACCAAATTGCCATGATCAAAATTATATTCATCAATATCAATACAGCCCCAAACACACTCATTGGACCCATTGATTGGAATAATCCCCAAAGCAGGGCCCTGTCCTTTGAGATGGTTTTCCCAGAGTTCATCTGTAACTTCTCCTCTAACAATGAATGCTTTACCTTTTTGTTTTCCATTGGCGTCATTTTCTCCTTTCTGGTATTGACCATACGCACTAGTCAAACCTCTAAATATATTTTTAAATTTATCCATTCTTCTTATCATTTTAAAAGTGCCCCTTTCGGGGCACCCTAGTTATAACTAAAACGGAGTGTCTTCCGTGCTCTTCTCATCTTTCGCATGTTTAGCCTGGACATCTCCAGCCTTAACACTTGTTGCGAATGCCTTTGCTTGCTCGTACAATCCTTGATTTTGTACAGGACCAATTTTAGACACAACCCAACCAAACCAAGTTCCCTTGTCATTTGATTGTTGTACAGTTTTTAAATTGTACACATGACTAAACATTGGTGGAGTAAACAATCCATTTTTACCTTGGAGTTTTAATCCACTCATCATTGAATTCCATGTTCTACTCACTTTTAACTGAGTTGATTTCATAGTAATCAATGCAGTCTCTGCACTATCTTCTTTGCAAACCATTACAAAGTACGATGCAGTATTTTCAAGATAGTTTCCGTTCTTCAATCGATCTTTACCCATTGAATCTCTTTGCGCTTCTTGAATGATAGAGCTTGTCGCTGCATGTACACCTACTGGAGCACCTGCACCTTCTCCTCTATCTTGCCATTCAACATATTCCCTTTTGTAATGTGCGGGAATTACATTGATGCCTTTTTCACCATCATAAAGTTCACCTGTTACAGTATTGTAGATCATACCTGGTTCGGCACCTTCTACATATTTTGCATCACGTTTATTTACTTGTGGTGATAGTTGACCCAAGATTCTTAGAAAAGGAAGAGCAAGATCTTGTTGCTCCATATTTTCTAGGCCACCTTGAGCATCAGCCTCAAACATACCTGCTGCTGGCAGGTTGTCTTCTTTTTTTGCTACGTTTCGCTGTTCATTGCTCATTGTTCACGTTTCTCCTATTTCTGGCTAAGTTTAGTTTCATCTTTAACAAACAAATGAAAAAGATCCGAAGGCATGTCGAGGCCAGCCTCGACACGCTCCCGGTATAGGGCTTTCAAAGTCATGGGCTCCACTTTGGATTTCTGTACAGGCTCATAACCTTCTTTTGCCGCAAGGCCTAACAAATGTTCTGCCTTGTTGTCTTCTCCACGACCAAAGGTTACAGCAACTTCATTTTTAATGATGTCACCTAAACCTTGCTCACGAAGCCATTGATACGCCGCTTCCTTCTTCGCAGGATCTTTTGGAATCGTACAGCTGTATTTTTTATTTACCTCTAGTACTGTTCCATCGGCGAGTTTCAAAGATGCCAAACCTTGCTCTGCAAGTATGTTTGGAATCACCTCTGAACTAATCTTGTCATATTGAGATTTTAAATCTTTAATTTGTTTTTCGCTGTGTTCAATTGCTTTTTGTAAATCAGTTAATTTTTCTACATGCATAGACAAAGAATTAATATCTGTCTGTTGCATTAAATCTTGTTTGTCTTCTTCAAACTGATCTGCAATGTTAAAAGATCCACTTCCAGTGAATACTTTTACTTTTATATCGTCACTCATAATTATCCTTTCTGATAGAGATCGAAATTTATTGGGTAATATTTAGCCTCTCTTCGATCCCATTTCAAGAGGTTAAATTTTCCGTTTGTTTTATCACAAACAATTGCACATGAAATTCCAATAATAGCTGGATCTCCTGTTAACAATACGTAATCTTGTTCTCTAAAATCTCTTAAATTTTTTTGCATCTTAAATACAAATGGGCTCGAACTAAAAATAATTTGTGAGTCTGGTCCATAGTTTGGTAAACAGATAACTAAGTAACCAAAATTAGATGCTCCTAAAATATTTATGTTTGCGGGTGGATGTTGTAAAACATATACAAATCTTTCATCAGGATTGTTTTTATAAAAATCTAAAAACTCTGCTAATGACTTCGGTTTATATAATTCAAAAATTTTATTCTTCATTCTATTATTCTTGTTGACAGAGATATAAAGATTATTATATGAATGTCAATAGAAAGAATAAAAAATTATGAACTACAAATTTAAAACTAAACCCTATGCACATCAATTAACTGCATTGGAAAAATCTTGGGATAAAGAAGAGTACGCATATTTTATGGAAATGGGTACAGGTAAATCTAAAGTATTAGTTGATAATATGTCTATACTTTATGATAAAGGTAAAATAAATGGCGCGCTAATTATAGCACCAAAAGGAGTTTATAGAAACTGGTTTTCTCAAGAAATTCCAAATCATTTAGCTAGTCATATTCAACATAAAACGATACTATGGACTGCTTCAACTTCAAAAGCAAAGGATAAAGAGTATCAATCTTTATTTGAATTAGACTATAACCTTCACATCCTTGTCATGAATGTTGAGGCGTTTTCGACTTCTAGAGGCTTAGCGTTTGCTGAAAAGTTTTTAAATAGTCATAAGGCATTAATTGCAGTAGATGAATCTACTTCAATAAAAACACCAACAGCAAAAAGAACTAAAGCCATAAGTGCTCTTGCGCCTCTTGCAAAATATAGAAGAATTTTAACTGGATCCCCTGTAACTAAATCACCTCTAGATTTATATAGTCAATGTAAATTTTTACATGAAGAATTATTGGGTTTTCAATCTTACTATAGTTTTAGAAATAGATATGCACATATGGTGACTAGAAACTTTGGTGGTCGACAAGTTCAAATTGTTGGTAGTTATAGAAAACTTGATGAATTATCTGATAATTTAAAAGCTTTTTCTTATCGTGTTTTAAAAGAAGATTGCTTAGATTTACCTGAAAAAGTTTATATTAAAAGAACTGTAGAATTAACTGACGAACAAATTAAAAATTATAATAGTATGAAACAAATGGCTTTGGCCCAATTTGAGGGTAAGATTACCACAGCTCCCCATGTATTAACACAACTTATGAGATTACATCAGATAACATGTGGTCATCTAAGACTTGATAACGAAGAAATAGTAAAATTAAAGAATAATCGTTTAAACGAATTGATGAATGTGTTAGAAGAGGTTGAAGGGAAAGCTATTATTTGGGCTAATTATATTTATGATATTGAAACTATTGTTGAAGAAATACAAAAAAGATATGGATCAGATTCTGTGGTACAATATTATGGCGCAATCGAGTCAGAAACAAGACAAAGAAATATCGAATTATTTCAAGATCCAAACTCGCCCGTTAAATTTTTTGTCGGTAATCCACAAACAGGTGGTTATGGTATCACTCTTACTGCAGCAAACACTGTTATTTATTATTCAAATGGCTATGACCTTGAAAAACGCCTTCAGTCTGAAGATAGAGCACATCGTATTGGGCAGAAAAAATCGGTAACATATATTGATCTTATTGCAGAAAAAACTGTAGATGAGAAAATAGTAAAAGCTTTAAGAAAGAAAATAGATATTGCTTCTCAAATATTAGGTGAAGAATTGAAAGAATGGATTTAATTATTTTATCTGACGGCATATATCATTTAGTTCCTGTAACTAAACAAATGATCTCAGATTTAAAACTATTTAAAGAAGTCGATCTATTTGAATTGTGTGATATTTTAAGATTAAAATTATCTACTTATAAAGATCAACCATTTAATGTTCATATTATGAATGATGGTAGTGGATATTTTTATGGTTGTATATCTCGCTAGTGAGATAACAAATACCAAACAAATAAAAAAACAATAACAAACTCTATTGGTTTGACCCCTCTAAGATTTTTATTGTGCCCAAAGGGGTCATCTCCGAATGTCATTAATTTTTTTTCGAAAGATCTTTATAGAAATCTTCCCAGAATTTTTGAACATTAGCTGTGTAATTAGTCCAAAATTCTTTTATTTGTGAGTATGTTGGAAACATTTTATTATCCTCTGTTTGTGTTGCTCCGCAACAATATATAGGGGTACTTAGGGTCGTGTCAAGGTTGTTTCGTGCGTCTACGGGGCTCTCAGGAGGTTATTTTTACGTACCGATCGGTCGAAAGTCCACTTATTGGCTTATATTGAGTTTTCCCGTCTATTCTTAATGCAGCCATATATTCTTTTCTATTTTGATTTACATCAGGGTTATAGGATACATGGGTCCACCCAGATTGAGCATCTCCAGGTGTATAGAACTCCAAAATTAGTTGGTCAAACATAAGATTCTGTTTTATCCAATCACTAACTTCATGTGTAGGTACACCAAATATTTCTATATCGGCCGCCATCCCCGAACAGTGCTGTGATGTTTCTGATCCACCAATCTTACGATTTAAAATTAAATTACGATATCCGCTAGTAACAGTTACACTTTGATTAAAGTGATCACGTACTGGCTGCAAAACTCTTTCACATAGTATTCTTAAATTTTCTATTTGACCTTGTGATGGATTATTATCTAAACCCATTCTGATTGCAGTTTGAGATTTTATTAGCTCTTGTAAGCTGAAGTTTTTGGAAAGTTTCATATTGCTTGTAATAATAAAGACATCGCGATAGTGCCCGCTGCCGCTAAGAGAACCCAATAGATTTTGTCTATTTTACCGCCCAATTTCTCAACATCTTCATGTATATGTTTTAAATGATTATTTTTAATAGTAGATACTTCACGTTTTAATCCTGTGATGTAGCCATACATAGCTATCAGATGTTCATTAGTTGTTTTAGGTTCTTTTGCCATTATGTTCTTTTCCTAGCTGCAATACTTTGTCCTAACGGATCATTAGGGAACAGTGTCGCAAATTCTTGTTGAGGTGTCAATCCTAGATTTTGTTGCGGTAATTGGCCAAATTGAGGCAATACTTGTGGTTGTGGTAATGGTGGTAAACCTGTTTGTGGTATAGTTGGTTCAGGTAAATTATCAAATGGATTTATAAAATCAGGTATTACTTCTTCTGTTAATGGTACTTCATAAAGTTTTGATTTTATATCTGCAATAATAGGTAATGCTTCAATCAATGGATTAGGTTGTCCAATTTTATCTGCATTTTCTTGAAATACTCTCATAACATCTTTTGAAATATTAAGTGGTCTAAATACTCCTGAATCAATTGCAGCGTAAGTTTTTACTGAAGCTCTATCTTTCATTGCTTTTATAATTTTTTCTTCATTCATTTTTAAAGTTCTAGCTGCTTTTATATCTTCATATAAATTTTTCTTTACACCAAATAATGCACGATTCGCGTTGATATATGCATCAACAATATCTTTAGATGTAACTGGACCACCTCTTAATGTAGGTCTAGTAAATAACTGTCTTGATTCCCTTACACCTCTTTGAAACTCTGCAATCTTAAAGTCAAACGTTCTTTCAGGATTGACTTTTACTGCTCTAAATCCTGCAATACCAGCTAACTCATCACCTAACTCGTATGTCTGACCATATTTATCAAATTTACCTTTTTGTAATACGTCAACAGGTTTGATTGCTAAATCTAATCTTTGTAATTGTTTGTAGTTTAATGGAGCTTGTGATTCAACTAAGTGTGCAATAATTTTAGATGCTTTATCACCTGGTGTATCTTTAGGGTTAAATACTTGTACACCTTCTCTTGTTCTACCACCTCTAATTAATATATCTGTAGCTGCTTCTGTCCAAATAGATTCAGAGATAAATGGATTTGCAATTTCTTTTGTAGCTTGAAACATACCTCTCATAAAATCATCCATGATACCGTCTTCATCTTTTTCACCTTGTTGTACTGCAACTAATACTGATTGAAATGGTTTTGCTAATGTGTCGTATGCATTGATATGTGAAAAATCTGTGTATTTTAATTTACCATCTTTGCCTCTTATTGGTATTAATGTAGAATTTTTAGACCAATCAGCTACATATCTTCTTAAAGCTTTCATTTCATCTTCTGTTACATCATAGACAGCTTTCGCCATTTCAGTAACCGCAAATGGAACTGCAGCTGTAGTTGTGGCCATACCTGCTAATCTTTTATAACCAATACCTTTTAATGGTTTTACTTCTCTACCATCAGGTAAAGTAACTGTATAATTTATTTCTTTAATTGCCCGTCTTACAATATTTGCAGAAGTTCTCATAATTTCTGCAGGGAAAGATACAAAGTTACCGATTGGTAATTTTCTTAAACCTTTTACAAATTCAGATACATAATCATAGTTTGGTATATTATTTCTTACAATGCTCGCAGCTTCTTCATCTAGTTGATCTGCTGTTCGTTTAATTCCAAATTTATTATATGCAGTTTGTAATCTTTTTCTTTCACCGGCCCATGATGTAATTTTCCAAAAATCGTCTTCTGCTGTATATGCGTCTTGAGCAAAGTTTTTAATTTTAGATAAAGGTTTAAATATACCTCTTAGTGCTTTTTCTTGTGATATAGTTTCACCAAATCTTACGTCTTCTAAAAGTTTTGATAGATCTCCTAATCTTACGTTAGAATTAACTACACCTAATCTTAGTAATTTTCTATATAAGTCGTTTTGTTGTCTTGTACCTTTTAAACTTACTTGTAATGCGCTGTATGCTTCTTTCATTGCAGAAGGTGTAGGTATAACACCGTTTGCTGTAGCAAATGCACCGGCACTTACTAAGTTTCTAACGTGTGTAAAAGGTGAGAAAATTGTTTTTGCAATTTGTGATGTTGCTTTTGGATATAATACTAAATTTTCATATAGTCTTGCAAGATTACCACTACTTCTATTTCTTGCAGCTGTTTCTTCTAATGCTTCTGCGATTTCAGTAATTGCATATTTACCATTTAATGGATTTGTAATACCTGCTTCCAATGCTTTGTTTGGATCAATTTCTACTTTTTTAATATCTGGTCCTAATGCAGCTAATGCTTCTGCTTCATCATCATAAAACATACCACGTTTACCAGCCTCTTTAAGACTGTTTGATTCTTTTACTAAATCATCAAAAAATTCATTACGTCTAGTAATTAAAGATAATCTACCTGTACCACCTAAAATAGTTTGCATAGGATTCTTTTGTTCACCTAATAATTCTTTAATAACTGCTTGTTGTTCTTTTGGTAAATCTTTTAATGATGCAAAACCTCTTTGTGTGACAGCATCATCGGCAACTGATTTACCTACAAAAAAATCTGGTATTTGAAATACAGGATCTGATGGTTTATCCATTCTAAATCCTTTTGGTAACTGTGCAGTTTTTAAAATTCTTTCTACATAAAAGTTTGCTTGTTCATCAGTTAGTTGTCTACCGTTTTGTAATGCAGCATCCTTCATCATATTTTTTGATTTATCTATAAGTTCTGCTGATGGTTTATAATTTAAAAAAGGTAACATCGATTTGTTTTGAAAGATGTCATAAGTTGAACCTAAATAACTTTGAAACTTGTTACCGAATAAATCTTTAAATTCTTTTATACTTGTTTCATCCATTCTTTGACCAAGTGAAGAAAACATTTCACTCCAGCCTTTTCTAATTGAATCTATATTGTTAAATATTGCATCAATATTTTCTTGTTTAGCACCGTTTGCTTTAAATTTTGTAATTAAATTATTTTTTAATGTTTCATCTACATTACCAAAAACCACGTTCCCCGCTTCATTGACCGTTGGTTTTCCAGAAAGTAACACGTCATTTAGTTCGCGAAGCGTTTTTTCTCTAGTCTTTGCAGTTTGTTTATTAAAAATTGTTTTTACAGGTGGAAAAATTGCATCAATATTTTTATCTAAACCTCTAGCTACTTGTTGTGCAAAGTTTACGTCAGCTGATCTTTCACCAATTTGTCTTCTTTCAATATCAAAAAATTCTTGTGTTTTACCACCTCTTGCTCTAAACTTTTCTCCAAATTTATCTAAATATCTATCAATCTTATTATTACTAAATCTTAAATCTTTACCACGTGTAGCTAATTGTTTTATCGTTGTACCTACACCAGATATTAAACCTGCAAATAAAGCAGACTCGGTACCAAACTTAACTCTGTTAATTAATTCTCTTGTTGGATCGTATTCTGCATCTCTTTCTAGTTCTGTAGGACCACCCAATAAATCACCAAATGTACCAACTTCTTCTACATCAGCTACAAATGCTGCATCACCAACACCTGCTCCAGCAGCTCCTGCTGCAAATCTTACCGCTTTACCTTTTTTATTTAATTGTATCGCTTTGTTTGCTGCGTTTGTTAAATTAGGATTTGTAAGCTGAAAATATGTTCCTGCTTTTTTAGAAGTTAATGCAGCTTTAGCTGCTCTATCTGCTAGTTTAAATGCAAATGTACCTGGTACAGCTAAGTTTGTAAAAGTTTCAACTAATTTACCAGCTGTTGTTGCCTCTGCTGCTTCATCAAATGGATTAATATCATCAAAGAATTTTTCTACAGCTAGAGCGTTTTGTGTATCACCACCTAAATCCATTATTGTTGCACCTAAAGATGCAAAACCTTCTGGTATTTTAATTAAGCCTGATGCAATACCAGCTAATACAGATTCTAGTGTAGATATTTCACTATTTTTTTCTGGTTCAATAGTTTCTTGTTTTGTTTGTTGTTGAAGTAGTTCATCAAGAGAAGGCATCTGTTACCTTTCTAATATAATTCGGTTACTTTTTTACTCGTTACTCTGTATACTTTTCTGTTTTTTGAATCAGTGTAAACACCATCCGCAAGATCTACTGTTTTATCTGGTTTAATTGTTGCAACAGTATCAAAATCACCTTTGTATTGATCTTTATAAAAAATTCTAGCAGCATCTAAAAAAGATGAATCAGTAACTGTTCCAAGTGCTTTTGAAGCATTTTGTAATTCTTCAGCAAAAGATGCAGGTTCTTTTAACGCCATTCTAACTGCTGTGTCTTGTTTATATCCCAGCTCTTTTAAATATTCGACTCTCTTTTGTAAATCACTTGCTTTAAATTGTTTAGATGCTAATGCAGCTGCAAGTCTTTTATCTAATTGTTTATCTGAAATTTTTTCTTTAGCAGCTAATGCACCTGCAGTTTCTTGAATTCTTTCTGTTCTGCCTGGACCAGCTTTTGCTTCTAATGCCATGTAATCAGCAAATGCTTCTCTTAAACTTGGAGCTTGTAATGCTGCAGCACTAAATCTTCCTAACATATCAGAGATGTCTCTGCTTCTTGCTTTTTCAATTCCTAGTAACTCTGCATATTCTTTTTTTGCTTTTTCTACATCTGTTAATGAAACTTCATCGTCATCACCTAAATCAATCGGTTTTTTCTTTGGTATAATTTTATTTGATTTTTCTGTTTCTCTTGATACTGGTCTTTTTACATCTGTACCTTCAGATCTCATTTCAGCAATAGTTGCATCATCAGTATCTACATCATCATCTAAACCAATTTCATCTGCTTGCGCTGCACCCGATTTACTTTTTTTTCTTATTTGTGATTTTTCAATTAAATCTAATACGTCTTTTTCATAATCCATTGGTGGAATATAATCGAAACCGGTTCCAAACGCATAATTACTAGCTGCAATAGGAATATTACCCATTGGTCTAGCAACATAATTAAATAATTTTTCTTGGACATTACCTAACAATCTGTTAGTATCACCAATTAAAGTTCCTGGTTGACCTAAAGCTTGATTTAAAAGTTGACCACCTGTTGTAGTTTGTGGCGGCATTCCTCCACCTTGCATGCCTACTCTATCTAATCCAGACGTAATCCCCGTTCCGCGACTATTGACACGGCCACCTCTAAACATAGGACGTCTTAATATATTACTCATTAGCCAAAGATTCCCAATTTACCTAGTACAGAACCAATACCAGTTGCAGTTCCTAATGCCGTAGCGACAGGACTTGCGGGAGCTGTTGGTTGAGCGTAGGCAACGGACTGAGTAGGGAATGCTCCTGGCTGAATCTGTGCAAGTTGTTGACCAACTAAACCAAGTCTAGTGAAAGGCTCAAACTGAGCTTCTCTTGAAGCAACTTGAGCTGCATCTAAAACAGCTTGCGCTTGTTGCTGACCTGCTTGACCTAATTGTGTTTGATATGCACCTAAACCTTGTTGTGCTTGTAATTGTGCCAACGCTTGTTGTTGCGCTTGACCAAAACCTTGTTGCATTAACTGTGCTTGAATACCTGCTCTTTTTTGTGCTGAGCCTACGTCATACTCTGAAAGTTGAACGCCTTCTCTACCACCACCAAAAGCACCTGAAGAAATTGCTGCTTGAGAAATACCCTGTCTTTGCATTGCTGCTTGTCTGTCAAACTCTGCTAATGTTGTGTCAACCACTTCTTGTTGATACGGAGACATAAACTGTTGATATGCTTGTGGTCCAACTAATGAACCTAATCCACCAGCCGCGGTTCTTGCTTGTTGTTGTAATAAAGATTCAGGAGCAATTTGTGGTGCATATGCTGCTGTATCTAGTTGTTGACCAATAAGCGGTTCTAATGCTTTTGTGTACGCGGTTAGCGCACCTTCTAATATCGGTGACGGTAACGATTGTGTAATTTGTGTTGGTTCTGCCATTATGCTCTACCTCTAGCTTCTAATTTATTCATTGTATCATACATTCTCTTTGCACCCAAATTAATATTACCACCGCCAGCACCTCTTACAGCATCAGCAGTCATAACAAATTCATTTTTAGATAATCTTGCAGGAACGTCGTCTGCTTTTTCTTTAGCTCCGATTGGTATAAAACCACCTGCTCTCATATCCATTTCTCTACCACCTAAATCCATAATACCGCCTTCAGCTTTTCTTACTCTACCACCATATGCAAAGAATCCTGAAGGTAAGTTTAATTGATCTAATGTATCTTTAATTGTGTCTGCAGTAAATGCACCTGCATTAATCATAGAGTTGTAAATTGCTCTTGCTCTATCTTCATCGTTAGCAACTTTAGCTAAATTTTGATCTTCTACGAATTTATTATATTCAGCAAGTTCAGCTTCATAATCTAATTGTGCTTGTTTAGCATATGCCATTGCATCCATTGTTGCTTGACTAGTTAAAGGAACGGAAGCTGCTTTAATTCCTGCTTTACTAAATAAACCAGGGCCACCTGGTTGGATAGGTGCACTTAATAATTCATTTGCTTTTTGAGTTGCTGTAATACCAAAATCTTTTGCTTGTGTTAAAAAAGATCTAGGGGCGGCTGCTGCTTCTGATGCAGCACTAATTGCATCTATGTCTGCTCCGCTTGCAACTAATTGATCTAATTTACCACCTGCTATTTGTTGGCTAGTTTGTAATCCTTTAGTAGCGCCTGGAGTAGATAAATAACCTGTAGCACCTGCCATTGCTACACCAAAAGGATTAAAATCTCCTTCAGATCCTTCTTGTGCTAATTGTGAACCTAAATTTAAACCACCTGAAAGAATTGCTCTACTTACTGCAGGATTAGAAAATATTCCTTGTGATGCAAAAGCAAATTGTGGTGGAATTATAAAAGGAGCAACTGCTGCAATATAAGGTAATGCAGGTTTAATCTCATTAGGTATAATTTTATCAAAAACTTTAGCTACTGGTTTTGTGATTTTTCTAACTACTCTTGACATTAATATCCTCTTGATCCTATTCTATAGAAATTAAAATTTTTATCTGATCTCATCCACTTAAATTGTTTGAATTTGTTTTTTAACCATTTGCCTATTTTATCACCATCTTTTAAAGAAACAACATCAATAACCCAGGTATTATTACCACTGTTCCAGTCATCATCACTGAAAGTTTTAGTTTCTATAAGCTCTTTTTCAGCTTTGTAATTTAAAAAAGCCCAGTTTGCAAAAGCAATCACTTTGTTGTTCTCCTTAAAAAGTTTGCATTGTTTAAGTTCAAAGGACGGCAAGACATGATAATATAGCTCTTCATCAGTATATTTATCATATTTGCTAAATGACTTATACAGATCAATGACACTCTGTATGTCCGCAGGGATTGCCTGTTTGTTGAAAACTACACCATTTTCAAACATTTTACAATATTATAGTTTCGATGCAGCACCTAAATCTGGCATTTTTGCGACTTTTATTTTCACAGATCTTACAACTTGTGATCTTTCAGTTGCTGTATTTGGATCATTAATATCGTTTTCAGCCTCTTGGTCTGAATTATATTCTACTCCTGTAACTTTATTTCTTAATACAACTTCAGTCTCACATTTAACTTTAGGTACTTTTTTACCGTTGATTATTTCGTATTCTATTGCACCTTCTTCTTTAAACATTTATCCTCCTAATCTCTGTTTATTTCTAATATTGCAGCTGTGCCTTCTATATCATTAGCACTGTCTGCTTGTACTCTTAATACATCATTTTCTTCTAACACAATAGATCCATCTGATACAGATTGTGAATCACTTGCTGCAATTGTATGTTTTGCAAAAGTAAATTGTGTAGTTGCAGAATTATCGTAAATATGTGCATGCACTACAACGTTTCCTGATCCAACATTTGCCATATGTATATTTTGTATAATTGCTCTTGAGTTAGATGGAACAGTATAAATATCAGTAGCAGCTGTAGTTGTTAAATCAAACTGTGCGTTTTTATATATATTTGCCATTAGCTACTACCTCCTGATGATTTAAACCAAGTAAATCTTTCTGCTTCCTGTTTTAGCTCATCTAAGAATGTTGAATTTAATTGTTCTACGATCGTTGTCAATGCTCTATTAATTTGTTTTTGGTTAGAAACATCATATTTTTCTTTTGGTTCAGGTATTCTAATATTAATCTTTGCCATTATCTTCTACCGTCTGGTTTTAAATCTAATCTTAATGTACCAAATCTCCATGTCTCACTAACTGCATCATTTTCTATTTTTACATTACAAAAACGTCCTCTTGCACGAGTATCTTTTTTCTCTGTGCTTGAATTAATAGTAAATGGACTTAGACTTGTTGTATTATCAGAATCTGATGGGTATCGTTTTATTGCTAATGTAACTTTAGCATTATTTTGTAATGTTTTAAAATCAGGTACAAATCTACTCATAGATAAAAAGAACTCGCCATTACCTCCGGTATCTAAATCAAAATCATATGATTTTATAAAAGAAGTTACTAATGTTGTTGTACCATTTGGATTAACTTGATCTGTTCCAACTTCATGTTCAAATAAAGTAGTTTGACCTAGACCGTCTTGACCAATGACTTCAGGAAATGTGCCATTCGCATCGTCATCAAATTTTGTTGCAAAAGGTTTTGGATATACAATACCATCAATCCATGATGTTCTGGCCTCTGTTCCTGTATACCAAACTTGTTCTCCGTAATTATAAATTACATATTTATCATTATATTCAGATTCTTGTGATGGGTAATACCAAACAATTTCTGTGTATAAATTACTTAAACCTGCATAAACTTGTTGACCTTTTGTTGTATCAAAATTATCATATACAAAATCTTCAACACTACATGGTAATGATTTAACAGTACCATCATAAAGAAAGAATCCATTATTAGATATCCAAAAAGCAACACCATCTTGTTCAACCACTGCATTCTTACCAATCAAACCGCAGTTCGTACCCACTTGTTCAAAACCAAAAGTAAATGGAGCACCAATAAACTTCATGGTATAAAGTGCATTATCTGTAAAAACTAGAATGGTTTCTTTTGCTTTGATTGCACCTACAATTTTAGTTCCATCTTGTAATCTAAAATCACCCGCACTATTAATTGCGGTTGCAGCATAATCGTTAATATCTTCTTGGTCTGAAAATCTAATAAACATATCATCTTGTGTAGTTGTATCACCAATAGTTGTTTCGGTTCCAAGATGTACTAAGTGTCGTGTTGTTGGTGATACTAATGTAACTCTTGATGCTGTTGGGTTAGCTGATGTAGAAAAACCAGATGTTGCAGTTGAAGCTCTTGTTGCTGTTGCAGAAGCTGCACCTGCATTCCAAGTAAATGTTTTACCGTTTGCAATCGTTGCAATCAGTACTTCACCAAAATTATCTAATGACCAAAGACCTGGTTCTAGTGATACATCCGAAGCAGAAGCTGCTTCACCCCATGCACCTGATCCCCAAGTATCAATGCCCCAACCATAACCATATGATTGTGCTGCTGGACCTATCGGCTCGTAAGGAATTAAATCAATATCTCCACCCGTAGCCACGGTTCCCGTTGCGTTTTCCGTTTGTGTAATGGTAAAAGTCGTTGTGCTTGGCACCGTAATGATTTGAAAATTTTTGTCTTCAAAGTCTGCTGCAGTATAACCTGTGCCTGCAGGTAAGGTTACATCATTAAATTGTACAATATCACCTACATTCATTCCATGATCTGAGCTTGTGGTTAATGTACAAGTTGCAGAACCATTAATTGTTGCGATTGTTGCAGCTGTGATTGTTGTTTTTACAGGTGTGATATCAAATAACTGACCTTCAAAATATAAAAGTAAAAACTTATCTGTTCCAATAGCAACATATCGGTTACCATCTAAATCTACAAAAGCATGAAGTTTTCTTGAAACTCCGACAATGGTATCTGTGACTAGTGATGACCAACCACCTACTTTTTCTGGTAAACCATATCTAAATCTTACATTATTAGAATCAACCCATCTTCCTTCTGCACCAACAGAAGTGTTTTGTTTGTCAATTCCTGGAGCAAACTTAATTTGAGTGAGAGCCATTGTTTAGCTCCTAGATATTATCTTTATAAATCCAGCCTCTTGTTGCATTTACATAGACTAATGTAAAAGCTGAACTGTTTGTTGAAACTACTAAATCAGATGCGGATCCTAAAATATTAGATCCATTTCTTGCAATCGTTAAATTATTAGATGCTAAATTATTACCACTATCTATAAAATGAACTTCTGAACCAACACTAGGTGTTGCTGGTAATGTAACTGTAATTGGCTGTCCCACTCCACTATCGTTTGAAGAAGTATTAATTAACAATTGATCTCCATTTACTGCAGTATAATCAGTTGCAGGAACAGTATAATATCCTTTTGTTCTAGTTCCTAAATTAACATTTGTACCATCTGAATATACTAATTGAACTGATGATGCTGGAATTGTAATTCCAGTTCCTGTTACTGTTTTAACTGTTAAAGTATAATTTGATGAAGTTCTAGAAGTTGCATCTTCTACAACAAAAACTCTTTCAGAACTATCTGGCATTGTAACTGTTCTGTTTGCAGTCAAAGTTCCTGTTAATTTAAAATATAAATTTTTACCATTCGACACAGCACCGTTTGATAATGCGAGTGCAACGTCTGATGCAGCCACATCAATTGCAATATAACCAGACGCAGCTTGTTCGAGTTGTTGTAAATTTGTATTTGTAATCGTACCCCAGGTTCCAGATT
>CAACVD010000544.1_pt1 | contig 18324 bp, 19 predicted proteins | sample 2381771 | NCBI WGS metagenome assembly CAACVD01 (sample SAMEA5211965, study PRJEB30684) | marine metagenome | biome: Marine; feature: Epipelagic; material: Water | collected 2015-10-15 | depth 15 m | reverse complement strand
CCGCAGACGCATCCCAGAACAACTTCGCAGTCGTGCCAGTGTCTTCGTAGAAGCTGATGTCGCCTGAATTAACATTAAATGTCGCTATAGTACTTCCTACACTACCAGCGTCAGTTGCTCGGCTTATAAAAAAGTTATTACCATTGATTCTAAGCTGTGCGTTTTTATCGGTTGTGTCTGTTTGCAAAAAGTTTAAAAGAGGAGCAGTTGATGAAATTTCTACATCGCCGTCAACAGTCAAACCATCAGCCGTCACAGTACCCGTTACGTCGATGCCTGTAGAGGTGGTGGATAGTTTCAAGGCGTTGTCGTAATAAAGATTTGATGCACCGTTAGTATTAAAAGTTGCTAACGCTTCTGAGCCAGAATAAAGAAAAACACCTGTACCGTTAGTTTTTGCAAATAGAGCGCCTGTTCCTGTATCTTCAACAAAGCTATTAGAACCATCATGATAAATCTGTAGGTCTGAGCCAGCACCGAACACTGCTTTATCGTTGTCACCAAAGTTAATGTCAGCAGAGGTAGTCATACCGTCTGTGGTAATAACGCCCGTTACGTCGATGCCTGTAGAGGTGGTGGCTAGTTTTTCAACGTTGGCGCAGTACAACTCAACTGCCCCACTGCCGTTATTCATTTCGATAAACGACTTAGAAGCATCAGAATTAGCGATGCTTACAGAGTTTCCTCGTAAGTTAAGGTTGCCAGCGCCATTGTCGCGAATGATGCTTTCTGAGCCATCGTGATAGATAAGCAAATCGGGCTTGTCACCAAGCGTAAGTCTTACGTTGTCACCGAATGACAGGTTGCCCGTCATGCTATCGCCAGACGTTTCTACCTTGTCAGTGTTTAGGTTGGTGAAGTTAGCGTCAACCTCGTCATTAGTTAGAGGCGAACCCTTCCCAGAGCGTGTTGTAATCGTAGTCATGGTTAACCTCTTACTAAATTAGGATGCTGTTAAAGTGATAGTCCAGTTGACAGTCAGCGTATCGTCAGCCGCTTTGTTCACTACACTAAACACAGTACGGCAGAGCATAGTGCCGCCGGTTGAAGCATTGAAGATACCTGCCTCAGTCACCGCACCAGTTGCGTCACCAGCCTCAAATGAAGAGACGTAAACAATCTGGTTGTTAGTAACTGTGGAAGAGTCTAATACTTCGCGTGAGCCAAGCTGAGATCCCAGGGTGGTATCGCCAGCCGCTGCAGCGGTAGAGCCAGAACCCAGCGCCATGTGCGTCATAGCAGTCTCATCGTCCTTCATGCGGTCACAGATAAAGTTCAGTCCCGTGTCAACAATCAGGTTCTCAATAAGGCGCTCATCTTTGATGTTGCCGTCCTTGTCACGAAGAACCAGTGCGACATCGCCTCGTAGTTTCAATCCATCGTTCATCATGTAAATGTCCTCGATGCGCCGACATAGTCTTCGGCAAAGTAAGTGAAGTCACAATAACCCTGACTTCTTAGGCTACCAGAGCTCGCTGCTGAAGGTGATTCAGTAAGCGATTTACTCATTGATTTTACATCTGAATCAGTAAATGCGCCATCATCAGACTTGACAGCCCCAAAGGTTATCGTGTCTGCATCTGACGTGCTAGGTGATTCAGTAAAGTCGCGGATATAAACGACCGTTTTAGCGAAGGTGTCTGACGCTGTACCGCTGTCACTTGTCGGCTTTGTAATGCCCATAGCCGGGCTGTCATTGGCCGCTGGTGCCTCAGTAAAGGCTCGGCTGTAGGCTACGTCCCTGTCAAATACATCGCCAATAGAGACAATCTCAGAGCGCGTCTTGACGAAGTCGATTTCCTGGTCGTCTTCTGTGGTTGCTTCGCCATCCAAGTCATCCGTGACGAATGTCTGGTCAGAGATATTTTTAATGTAAGTAAACTCTTGCTCATCTCCTAGGAATATGCGGTCTAGCCTGTCTCCAACCGTATAGTCCTCTAGGAAGTACGTTACATCACAGTAGTCTTGCGCTGTATCGCCACCCACGTCCTTTGTAACATCGAGAGTGTCGTTGTCAGTAAATGCAGATGCATCGGCAAACACTTTACCCGGAGTGAGAGTTGCGTCCTCTGCAACAGATCCAGAGTTACTCAGAGGTTTGGTTTGGTCGAATGTATGAGCATCAGTAAATGCCGGTTGCTCTGTCAGAGCTTTAACAATCGCTAAGACATCATCATCGCTAAGCGCTGCGGCATCTGTTGTGTTCTTTACGAAGTCTAAGGTGTCGTTATCAGAACCGGCGCCGGCATCTGAGACGTTCTTGGTTACATCGAGCGTATCGTTATCCGTGGAAGAAACGTTATCGCTTATAAAGAATGTACGTAAGAAAAACCCGAGGACAGCTTCTGCTTGTAAACGGATTGCTTGCGTAGAGGCGACAAGAGACCGGCCGGTAACTTTTGCTACTAGCCTAGAGGCGCTGAACGCATTCCTTAAAAACGAATCTATTCTCACGCAAAGTCTTCTCTCACGTAGAATTCAACAACTTCGTATACAGTCTCTCGTGTCCCAGATTGGAATACGACCTCTACTTCACCCTCGTAGTAACCAGCATTTACATCAAGTTGACCCGCAGAGAAAACAAATATACAGACTCCCAGCGCTTGCTGCTCTGGAGTAGATTGGTTAGTCAGCGAAAACAAAACACTCGTTGTGTCCTGCTTGCGAAAGTGCATCTTGATAGTGGCATCTGATACGTCTTCAGCCAGGTTAGTATCAGAGCGTGTCAGGGTCACTTTGATTTGTGGGCCAGTGTCGCCCTGTACTAGATTAATCTTCATGATTTCCTCCTAGAGCGATTTTATCACGAGGGCTTCGTCGGCCATACAATATCTGACTTGTCTGTTGCCGATGAATAGGTCTGCGGCAAGTCTCTTAAAGCTTGTCGATAGATGCGCCACTCTGCTTTTTTAGCGTCTGTTAAGGTGTTGTCTGATAACTGCGTGTAATCAGTCATTAACAATAAATAATCGCGCTTCTTTTTTATAGTGCCCCAGTTAATCATCGTACACCTATAATAGTAGTATCAGCGATTTTGACTGTTCCTTTGGTTTGTGAGTTCAATGAACCGAAGCTCGTAGTCAAAACTTCAAGATAGAAAAAAACGTGAGTTGTTCTAGCCGTGTCGTCAAATCCATGAAGGGTTACTGAATGCTTCTCGAAGTCAACGCTGGTATCGCCTAAAAACGGGTGTATATAAGTTTGCTCAGACAACTTAACCCTACTAGCAAAGGTTGAGCCTACACTAAGTTTGTATGAAACCTCGGGTCTGTCACCTCCGTCGTCATCCCAATCGCTTCCCGCAGCAGTCTGCCATTCTATGTTGGCTACGAAGTGTGCTTTCTGCCCTCTAGTTGTATCGCTAGGAGCATCTAATCTGACTGAATAAATTAAACCGCTACCTACTGCAAAGTCGTAATCTGCCGATAGACTTTTAGTTTTTGTCCCTGTGACATTATCGACCAATTCATTTTGGTCTACTAAACTAGAAGTACCATTAAAACTGGCTGTCGCTGCTGATTTATTACCGGAAAAGTCCACAGCCTTTAGCCAAAAATAACGTGTTTGAGATCCGGACAAGCCCGTTACTATGTATTCCTCACCATCAACAATAGCAGTCGGTGTGGCCGGGATACTGTCGGAGGTATTTACAAAGACTTCTGTGTGCTTGAAATCTACGTCAGTAGGATTCGTCCATTCAGCAGTGATTGTTTGTAGACCGCCGGTTGCGCTTGGGCTTGTAGGTACGCCTGGGGCCGTCGTATCGCCGTTTAAGACTTGATTAGAGAGCGTCGTGCCAGTACTCGTAACACCTAATAAGTTTTCTGCCTGTACGCGGAAATCATAGTTAGACGTGATGTCTAAACCAGAAATGAAGACGTTAGTCTCGCGAGTTTGTACCTCAAAGTAATCGGTCGTGCCGTTCTTGTTGTAACGTATCTTGTAGTACTCGATGAACGCATCATCAGGGGCAGTCCAGGTAAGCTGCACGGCGGAGCTCACGCCACCATCGGGCCCGCGCAAACCTATCTCTGTCAATGACAGACTAGTGACGTTATCGACCGTTCTACCGTCATATAAGTCCAGTTCACCGCCGGACAGGAAGTCTTCTTCGTCAGATGTCGTCCAATCGTAGATAGCAGAGGCGGTCTCAATACACTCAAGCTGGACACCTATTTCGCCGTTATTGCTGATAGCTAACTCGTAACCAATAACTTCAAAAATCTTGCCGCTGTAGCCAAGTTTGTCGTAATTGACACTAATGGTGTCGCCTACTTTTATCTTCAGGCCCGCTAGGTTAACAGTCATAGAAATGACTACTTGCTGGCGCGATTTGAGCAACGCAATCTTTGCTAACCTTTGCGCCTGTAGATTATTGCTGACGAAAGGCAGGGGCATATCTAAGAAGATAGGGTCACCGTCCTCTGTCGCAAACGTAGAGCTTATCTGAGCAGGATAATCAAGAATCTTGTAGTTCTTCTCTTCAGATATAAACGTGCCTTTGACGCCGTTATAGATGCTTCTGCGCGACTGTTTGGTTTGCGTTTTTATGCTAGAGACGATGACGCTTTCATCGATAGTAACCGTGGGAGCACGATACTCCGCACCATCTATAAAATATTTACCGCCGGAATATGTAAGCTTGCCTCCCATAGAGGAAAGCATTTGCTCAATGTTTGATTTGATTTGATTGCTAGTATCGATGACCCCGTGACATTGATAGCGGTCTTGTGTTCCGCCAGCGCTTATAGATACCTGCTCATCACATAAATCAGCGGCAGCCTCTAGTGCAGTAGAGTCAATGTTTACATTACTCTCGCCTAATCCATAATCTTGATCCAGCAGATAGTCTCGCACGCATAAGGCAGGGTTTGTGCTGTAGCCCGTAACACTTGTACGCGGGTCAAAAACTCTCTTACCTCTAATTACCGCAGTTATATTCGGCACGCCCTGCGGGAACTTGTCTTGATTCCACTCCAATTTAAACGCAAGGTATGCGATGCCACTTAACTTGTGGTCCGATGTCCAACTACTAACAGGCGTTAGAACGCTTGAGGCGCTCTGCCCTGATGTCCCAAGCTTGGTTGTATCCATCGTGACATAAGTGCCCCAATCATCTTGGAAGCCGCCTGATGCTGTCCAAATCTTATTGTCGTTAAACCAAACTTCGTCATATGCAGTAATGTGATGCGTAGCGAAAACAACAGCAAGATGCAGATATTTATTGTCAGAGCCTGAGTGCGCGATAAAGACAACATTGCCACCAACTCGGACCCTGCCATATATCAACTTTCTGGGGCCGGCAGGCTCTCTCGTCGTAACAGTTGTGCCTCTCATTTGACTGCCGAGATCCGGCTTTGGGATTAAAGCTCTAGACAACGCAGAAAGACCAGCGCCAATAGCAAATCCACCTAAGACGACCGCCGCTGTAAATCCATACGCTACGCCAGCACCGACCGCCGTAACTATTCCAACAATAGCGCTAACAGCCATGACTTACCTCAAACACTTAGAGTAGATGCGTTCGATACAATCGAACCCAAGTCGCTCTAGGATGACATCAAATGGCTGATGTATCTTGGTGTTAATTAGTATCTTGGATACGCCTTCAGCCTCAAGACACTTAACCGCGTACTTAATGAGCTTAATCCCGGCCATGCCTTCTCGCGCACTTTTACGCAGAAAAATAATATCGTTATTGGCAAAGGTATGGTCCTTGTAGTGCAGAGACTTGCTCACTAAAACCACGAAGTAGCCCACCAACTGTCCTTCATCTCTAGCGGTGTAAACACGCAAAGAACCAATATAGTCGTAAGCTGCATAAGCATCCCAATCAGGATTTAGCTTAATAACGTCCTTGTTTAAAGCTATCTCGTGCCAATGCTCTTCGATAAGTGGCAGAATGTCTTCTTTGACGTTAGCAAGATTCTCATGTGCGAATTTCATTATCTGTGATCCCCGCCATGACGCTCATCATTGTCTCCACCGCCTCCGCCGCCTCCGCCTGTTGCCGCTTGTGTGCGACCCCAGACAATTTCTTTCTCTGCTATTTCAGCAACAAATTCCAAACCTTTATCCGTGGGATAGTCTATTTTCTGGTCTTCCGCGGTGTATCGACGAATACGGCTGCGTTGAAACTCAATCAAACGGTTCTCTACTGTTACAGAAATCGTCGCCGTCTCTGCGGCATCTTGGATAGTCATCGTATCCATAAAGCCACTAAAAATTATTACCGGGCTAGATATGACGCTATTGCTAGAGTCCATTGCTCCTAGAAGTATCTTAAGCTCTCTGCCTTGATAGTCCTCATCACGAGCCTTGCTTATTAAGGGCTCGGTGACGCCAGAAAGAGTCACGCTCATGCCATTAGCGGCTAAGTCTGCAGATTCTTTCATGATGCTTATATTTAGCAGCGTTCCAGCACCAACATAGTCAACACTACTGACAGTCAAGTTGCCGATGCCGTTCCAAAGATTAAGAGCCCCACTGTCAAAGTCACACTGGACCAGAACAATAGGACGTACCACTTCGGAAGTGGCAACTGTTTGCATTGCACTGCTAAGAGTCCTGCTCATATCGCCTCAACACACGCAAAGGTAAATCCATAGATCCCAGCTTTGTTGATGTTCCAGTCAATATCATTAGACGCCAACCGCCACTCTCCTTTAGGTAGAGTGAAATCGAGAGGCGTGGAAGATGAAATGGCTGTACGAAGAGGTGGCATGATATCCAGGGTACTTGCGTTCTCTGCAGTCAAGATATACAACGCGCCTCCCACCTCAAAGTAATCACCGACCTCTACGTGACTACTGACAGTTCCGGTTACGTTAGTAGCTCCCTGCGTCCCACTGGTAATTGAGCCGGTTGCGCTAGTCACATTATGCAAAGGATTGCCAAGCGTAAATGTCTTAGCCTGGCCTCTAAGCTGAGCAAAGAATGCCTCTGCCACTTTCGCCTCGGAACGCTTAAGTGGGGGCAAGGTTACTTCTGCTTCCCAACGCACTCCTTGATGCTCATATGTTTGCTGGTCAAAGGTAAAAGGAGACGTGCTGATTGCCGTTGCCGACCTCAGTCTCATCGTCATAGATTGAAAACCAATATTAGGGAAATCAAAGTCAGCCATTACACACCCATTGCCGAACCGTAAGCGCCACCGCGCATTCTGCCTTCTGCAACTGCAGACTTGGCTGCATCACTTATTTGAGGCATCAAGTTAGCTATTTCCGCTCTTACTGTTTGCTGTACGCCAGTGGTCACATTGATTGTTTGATTGACTACAACGGGTGCCATGCCGCCTCCGTCATGGTCAATTACTGTCTCATTGGGATGCAGGATAGCTGGGAATCCACCGCGCCCATCGACACCGCCAGAGCGAGCGCCACGCCCTGTAAATCCTCCACCCTCAAAACTTGCCAACATAGACGCCTTCAAAGCAGCAGTAGTAGCGGCAATACCCGCTGTAGCGCCCGTTGCGTTGGCTCCCGCCGTTGCTAAGCTCGTTGCTAAAGCCGCCGGACCCATCGCCGCCGCGATTGCTGCGCCCGCTGCAGTCTGGGTAGCAACAGCTTGTGTCATTGCAGTCTTTTGAATCATGTCAGCTATAAGTGCATTTTTTATCTGCTCCATGCCCATTCTAATGAGACCCTTGATAGCCTCATCGACTAAAGTCTTAGCAAGACCTTTCAAAGCGTCATCAGCGTCCTGAGCGTGGCTAAACACAGAAAATAAAGCATCGGAAGCAGCGGTTTCTAGGGTTTGATATCCACCAATAATCTCAAACTGCTTATCAAGTTCTTTTTGTGCTCTCTGCATTTGCTTTTGATGCATTATTTCAGAATTTTCATCTAGATCTTGCGCCAGCTGTAGGCGAATGCTTCTTATGGTTTGAGCGACAGTTTCTTCTAAAGAGGTTTCCTGTTCAGCAAGTTGAGTCAATATCAGTATTTTTGCGTTCGCTTTGTCTTGTAAAACTTGAGCTTCTGTCTTACCAAAATTACGCATTGAATCAATAATTCTTTGCCCCTCTTTCTTGAGGGCCTCTTCTTCGCTAGAGCCACTCTTTGTGCCGTCACCACGCAAATCAGCAATATCTGCTGCAAACTTCTTGCGAAGTGCAAGTAGCATAGCGTTGCGGTTTTCTTCGCTCTGAATCTCTTTCAAGGTTGCGTTCTGCAACATCTGGAACTCAGTAACATATTGACGAGCAAGGACGCCTTCTCGACCATCTGTAAAGTCTTGCAGCCCACTTAACAAATTTTGCAGTCTTGCTTCTTCTCGGGCTGCTCTTGCCTGATCTTGCTTATCTTTAAGTCGCGCTGCTGCATCTGCTTTTCTTGTTGCCTCTGCTTCTTTGTTATGCGCGTCAATTTTATCGAATAGAGCAAGAATCATTTTTCTCTCGAGAGGCTCCGCCTTATTTAACATAAGCGTTCTCTCAAGTAGCTGGCGTTCGCTAAGCCCTAAAGCACTAGCCTCTTCGCGCAAACTCATTAATAAATCATCTAAGGTATCTCGACGCTGCTTATCTCTTATAGCGCCCTGAATAACCGCTTCAGTATTTTCATCGGCAGCTATAGAAACTGTATCAAACGCCGCTCTTGCCTCAATCAGCCTTGAGTTCAATTGCTTGATTTTACTCTCCACATCACCGAGACCAACACCATAGGTTTGAGCAACTCTAAGCGCCTCTTCCGTGCTGGTATTTATCCGTTGCTGCAATCGTTCTTGAAACTTTAGTGCGCGGCTTAGTCGCTCTACTTCTGTGCTTGCTTTTTCCGCTTCCTCTGCAAATTCTGCTGTCTTTGCTTGCTCAAAAACTTGTTGTTGTTGTTTTTCTGCAAGAGTAAGAAGACCAAGTTCTTTGCGCTGATTTTTTATTGACTCGACTAAGTCATCAACTTCTTTTGCTGCCTCTCGAGACATCATGGTGACGCCAGAGAAAATAGCCGCACCAACGGCGAGAAGAGCACCAATCATTGCGCCGCCCGGACCAAAGAGAGAGACAATCTGTGAGCCCTGCTGACCGAAAACAATCATGGCGTCCGTGCCGGTCTGAAGCTGAACCGCAACGTCCTGAACTTGATGACCCATCTGACCGAAGCCACCACGTATCATCCTAAGTGAACCGTTGGCCTTTTGATTTGCAGAAATCTGCTTATGTAGCATAGCCAACTGAGCCTTCTGAGCATCAGTAGCATTATTGTGCGCGAGCTTGAGTTGCTCCAAAACATTCTTGTGCTTGTTCTGTCGCTCCACTAGGCGTTTAGTAGAGGCAATTAATCGCTCTACTTCATCTTTCTGCTTCTTAGTTGTGTCCTTTACTTGCTTGAGAGCGTTACTCGCCTGGTCATTTGCGACGATGTTTAGGACTGCGGTGATGTTTTCGCTCATATTCTTTTTGCCTCTCTGCCTTTACCCTGTAGAACGTCATCCAGTGATTAAATTCGGAGACGGTCATTTCGAGAATTGTACTGAGCGGCTGACCAAGGCGCTCCGCAAGTTCAAACATCAAATATACCTGCGTAGCGTTCCCTTGATCATCTATCAGTTTTTTTCGCGGTCCTCTTCGCTCTCCGCTTCTACGTTGAGGACAAATGATGCAATGCGACTAACGATATCTGGATCAACATTACCGCGCAGGGTAGCCTTATCGCCAATGTCAAAAACGGGCTCACCCTGGGCGTCAGTAACCCCAAAAATGACAGCATAAACTAGATAGTTCCAGTTATCTTCTTCTGCCAACTTCATCCACTTTGCTTTATCAGCAAGACTAAGGTTCTTAGAGTATAGAGTCGTATCCCACTCTGGCACTTCTATCGAACGTATCTCTTTGCTGCTAAAATGACTTACCGCAACATCAATAAGCTTCATATTAAGCTGCCGCGTCTTCTGTCAATGCGCCTGTGCCATCACCAGAGAATGATATCTCTACGAGACCATCAAACGACGCAGAACGGCTAATTGAAGTAATGATTAGCTGACCGTAGTAGTACTTTTTGCCAGTAGTGTTGCCTTCTGGGTAAAGCTTGAGAGCGACCTCAGAACCTTCATCCATAGCAAGCTGACCGTTTGTATCACTAGAGTCGTAATAACAGTTGACTGAAGCAGTCCATGACTTTTGAGTGGCCTTCTTGACCATAAAGTCACCACTAGAGCCCATGACAGTTGCATCGACTGTTTCTGCAGTAGTTTCCACAGAAAAGTCGCGTACCTCTGCTACTGCGTTGCTGCCGATGTATACGGCTCCTTCTTTACCTAGAAATGTTGACATTGAAGTTTCCTCTTAACGAGCGAGCGCAAAGCTCAAGTTTACCTTAAAAAAAATACCTTGACTAACCTTCCGGGCTACCCTCAACCGCGGAATACCTAATCTCTACGGTAAGTTTACCCATAATTACCGGCTGTTCTACATCGCCGGAAAACGTACTGTCAAATGACAATACTTTTGTATCTGTCGCTAAACCGCCACGAGTCAAGTCTGTATACAGCTTTTCTTCTGCATCCGCGGCAATCTGATCCAAGCGCTCATCATACTCGTCAATCATCTGAACATATATCTCTATTGACGCAGTAATTACCTTGTCCAAGGTACGTGGCGGACTAATAGACAGATAACCAGATGTCTCGCTGGGCGTGTAAACACAGATGCCAGGCAGCGTATCCATATTCATGGGATAGATTCGACTATCAAACACGTTTTGGTCTGTGTGAGTCATGCCCTTGAGCGTTGTCACAAGATTCTGACGTATGCGTGTGCGTATGTGACTCATTGCTCTTCCAGTTGCAATTCAGTGATACCAGTGCCATCAGGCATCTTGGCTCGAATCTTATATTCCTTCAGTACACCTTCAACCGTCAGAGTGACCTTGTCACCCTCAACGATTTCATTAACATCACTCGCTCTACACGTTAAGCGAGGCTGTTGAACAGAAAAGGCGACAGAGCCGCCTACTTCCTCAAACATATGTTGGGCGTCAAAAATCGCAGTGAATGTCGTTGACGCACCGAACTGTGGTTTAAACGTGATGGTCTGACCAAAGTCAGCCAACATAGTGGAACGGAATACATCCGTTTCTACAGCCATTATTCAGCCTCGGGCTCCGCCTCTTTCTTGGCTGGACGGCCGCGCTTCTTAGGTGCTGATTCAGAATCTTTCGCACCGATAGCACGGTTCTTTGACTCAGGCTCGTGGTGCGGCGCTAAACGACCGATAGCCATCAAGTCTTTGACAAGCTGCTCGCTCAAGTCAGAAACAACATCTCCAACCTTATGGCGCTCGCCTTTGATTACACAATCACGGATTACTTCGTATTTCATAAAACCTCCTAAAAAACCCGCCCCGAAGGGCGGGTCATACTACTTACTGGTCGTCGTTACCGAGACAGAAGCTAACAGCGTTACGTACAGCAACGTCGATAGTCTGGAACGCTACGATGCGAACAGAACCTGTAGTTGACAGGCTGAATGGGTCAACGGTGATGTCTACGCCGGCACCCCACATTCCAACGAGCAAATCAGAGAAGTTACCAAAGAACATATCGCCAGCAGTACACTGGTTAGATACGATTGCGCGGTAACCGTTGATTGTGCCGCCAGGCTCAACAACGAACTGAGCAGTGTTAGTTGCTTTCTCAGTTGTCTTCAAGCCGCCGTACATTGCCGCTGGCAGGATGTAAGCAAGGTTACCTACGAGTGCGTTATCTTCCGCAACCGCAGTTTCCATGTCTACGACCTTAGCGTATGAAGGTACGAGGATAGGTGAAGTACCGAAGTCAACAGTGTTGATTCCAGATGTGTTCTTGATGCCTGTAGGCTGGCCGGAAGAGCCAGAACCTTGCAGAGCAGCCAAGTCAACAGCAAGAGCCAAAGACTGTGCTAGGTCATCACGTACCAATGCTTCCGCATCAAGAGAGCTCTGCTGACGAAGCTGACGAGTGATGTCAGTGAACGCAGCAAGCTGACGTGGAACCATGCTTACAGAAGTAGTTGTCATCTCTGACTCAGAAGCCGCATTGCCTTCAGTAGCAATCCATGCCGCAGAAGCTGAAGTAGCCTTCTTAGGAATCGCTACATCTCCGCTCAAACCTGTCAGCATACGAGCGCCAGCTTGCATGACTGAAGATGAGTTGCGGAGTACGTCGATGAACTCACCGCCACGGAAGTCATCTGAGAACAGATCTGACTCATCCGCTGAGTTGAGGTCACGCTGGCTTAGTACCTGATAAGGAACCATAAGACCTTGTGGGTCTTTGCCAGAACGCTTAGCAGTTGCTTCTGATACCTCGAACTCGAAAGCAGCAGCTTCGCGAGCGCGACGGTCAGATGGGTTAGCAAGAGCGTTGACTACGTTGAACAAAGAGAAGCGCTTAACTTCTTTCTGCGTCAAACCGATGTCGGTTGACTCGAGGGGCTTAGTGCCAATCTTATCAAGTACAAGACCCTGAACTTCTGCATACGAACGGCCTTCAACAATTGCTTGCTGGCCGAGGTCTGCTAGGTTGTGCTTAGTGGTCAATGCCATGATTTGAGCGGCATCACGTTGTGCGGTTTTCTTGGCTTCTGCCTCAACCGCTGCAATATCAACTTCAGACATTACGTCCTCCTTAAAGTTGGTTTTGATTGAAGGTTGGGTAGAAGCTTCATTTGAACGACCGACGCCGACCCGGTCAGATTGGTCAGCGGGGATGCTTACAAGCGAGGCTTCTAGGGGCTTCCATGACTTGGCTACATAAGTTTCCTTGTCACTTCGCTCCATTTTCTTAACGGAGTAACCAATAGAAATATTGGCTTTTATACCGTCTACTACATCGTCAAAAGCCTCTCTAGCAAGTGCGCCTTTTCCAAAGCGAACCGTCGCACGTAGTCTACGTGCCGAGCCATCAAGTTCTGCCGATTCTACGACGCCAACTTGCCTTTCTGGATCATGATCCAGTAGCAGCGGGGCGCGACCGCTATTAAGGAAGCTCATGTCGATTGCTTCCTCACTATGTTCTAACACTTCCATACCGTAAGAGCGCTCAACAGGCTCCTCGGATGAAATAGACATACGTACACGGCGAGTATCTTCCTCTACCGGCTTCGCGTCTAAGTGCATAGAGCGACGTTCGACTTCTGCCGGAACCTCACGTTCAGCATCATGTCCTTCTCGCTCGTCATCTTCGTGACCCATGCGCTCGTCATCTTCGTGACCGTCACGGTCCTCTGGCATAGATTTGCCATACGTGATGATATACGCTTCATCGGTCTCTTCTATCTTTTGAATGTGACGCTGCTCGAGGTCTTCTTCTCGAAGCTCAACGTCTTCTACTATCGCATCGCTCATTTCAATGTCCTCGTCTGCAAATATCACGACTTCCTCGCATCTTCCCTTGGAAGACATAGGATGTCCAGATGGTAACAAATCTGTGTCATGCTTTCCGCTTCTAAATTTACCGTTTCTTAGAACGTAAAGGAATGAATTAACTCTGGCGTATGCCCATTGCTCGGGCGATTTGACGCTGGGCCTTACCGAGCCAGGATTGGTCTTATAAGCGCCGATACCGCGACGGAAAACTGCCCCTAAAGTGCGAGCATTGGTCCTCTTGCTGGCTACGTCGCCTACTTTCTCATTATGCTCTTTGGCTTTATTGGCAAGAGCCTTCTTAACGCTGCCGCTAATCTCTGCCCGGTCGTCTTCGTCCGCGGCTTCGACAGAACGGATAACTCTCTTGGCGAAGGTCTGTCCAGGATTACCACCCCAGAGTGCCCATGCGATTCGTCCAGCGGATGGGTATCCTTCTTCCCCTGGATTATATCCCTTACCGGCTTTATCAACTTCGTGTCGAGCAAAATAAGAATACATACGCTTGACAGTATCAATAGATAGCTCCCGCCCATTAGAGATATCGCGAGCGCGAGCAACACCGACTTCAGTACCGCCTCTACCGTGTTCTTTCCGCCATTCGAGACCACGCTTTGCCTCCGCTATCATTGCATCCGTGGGAGTCGTATTGATGTCCCGGCCTTTATACTTCGCCATCGTCATCTCCGATTATTTCCGCGTCTACTTGAGCTTTTTCCGAACCATAAGGCTCGAGCGCGAACTGTATGCCAAACTGCTCAGCTAAGGCTTTGTCACGCTGTATCTGAGCGAATAGGTCTTCGACATCCTTACCATACTGCGAAGCTACATCTTGTATCGACAGAACACCATTCTTCATGCCGAGGATAGCCGCGTTCATTTCCTTGAGCGGGTCAACCCAACTCCAAGCACGACCTGTAAACGTAGATGCATTCAGGAAACGCTCGTACTGATTAGAGCCAATGCCGAATGACCGCAACTCCATAGCAGCATCGAGCCATGCCTCATATACCTTGTATACAAAGTGGTCAATCATGAACTGCTGAATGTCGCGGTAGAAATCTCGCTCCTCTAGTGCGCCTTGTCGGATAGAGCTATAGGATGTGGCCTCAAGGTCGTTAGATAGAGAGGTGTAGGATATACCTAGTCCGCTAGCGATGCCTTTCAATACTGACCTGTGGAAGTCATCGAACTCATTGCTTGGGAACGTAGGCTCAAAGCTTTGTAGCGAGACACCCGTAGGAAGTTGATGGAAGGTTCCGGGCTCGGCATCCATGATAGGCGTGTGATTGTCGGTATCATCTGGCACAAACCCATCACCCGAGGGTGACGTAAAGAATCCCATCTTAGATGCACCGATGCGAGCGTTAATCACTGCCGCCTCACGGAAGCCACCTAGCTGCTTCATGGCTGGCATGACAGGAGACAACCAAGGCTCACCTCGAGTTTGTCCAGCGCGCAAAGGCATGAAGATGTGAATGACTTGCTCAGCAGGTATACGGATGTGTTTGCTCTTTCCCGTCATCATCGCGTAGTCATAATCACCCGGATGATAAGTAAGCTTGTGATAAGCAACCGGCCGCTTGTTTGCATCTAGCTCAACACCCATGCGGATCTCGTTACCGCCAGGCAGCTTTTCATTCTTCTGCTCATCAATCTCATCGGGCTCAATAAACTGCAGAGCAAATGAGTCGTGATAGTCACGCCCACGATGCTTGATGATGAATACTTCTCCATCGCGAACTAAGCTCTCAATAGCTAGCTTTTGTGCATCAACCCAAGATAACCGACCGTCAATCGTACAGTTGCCAGTGCGTCCCCACTTAGCGAACGCGCCTTCTACTGCCTGATTGCCTGGCAAGTCCAACAAGCCATCTCCCCCCAGAGCCTTAACTTGTAGGCTGAATCCTTTAGCGCCGACTGCGTTAGTCTTCATCAGATTTACATAGCGCTTGGCGTATTCATTGTTGCGACACAGGTCACGCGAACGATTCCGTAAAGTCTTAATGACGGGACGTAACTCACTATCAGCAGAGCGCTGAGAGTCAAAAAAGTCTGCTAACAATCTGTTCTGGCCCGCTCCAGCGTAAGTACGCTTTACAAAACGAGGCTTGTCTTCTTTCTTCTTACGTCCAAAGTCAAAAATGCCCATTAGAACCGTACCTTTATCGTTGCGCCATTACTCTTCCCACGCTTTAGTAGAGCTTCGTTTTCGTGCTTGACGATTTCTTTTCTGTAGTAATCACGGGCCTCAACGAGCTCAGTGAAACTCATTTTCGTAAGCGAACGTCCAGCAATAGAATAGTTAGAAACATCAGAGTCCGCCTTGCCCGACAGCAATGACTCAATCTTAGTGACCATAATCTCAGCGTGAACACGAGGGTCAGCTTGATTACTGTCCATATCAGGTATGAACGTAAAATCACCGATATCAACTACAATCCTGTTGCCTGATGACGTCTGAGTTATTTCTAACTGCCAGTGATATTTGCCTGGATCAAATGTGGCGCTAGTAGATGAGTCAAGAGTAAAAAGATAGTAATCGACATTTTCTGTAGCGGCTATCTTATGTTCTGTTGAACCCCCGCCAGTAATACGCATAACATACTCTGCTGAATGAGTAGCTACGGGATAGTCTTCTACTAAGTCAGACCGCTTCCACTGAACAAAGTCGCCTACGACGATTTCTTCTGGTTCGCTCTCGGGAGCATTTGCAACGTCAAAGAGATTTGCCATAAAAATCCTCTATCGCCAAGAATTTACGAATCCTCTTCCTGTTTTAGGCACGAAGGGCTGTTTTACTTGGCGGCTTGGTTCCTTTTCGCGGGTATCATCATCCGAATTATGCTTGAATTTCGTCCTGTCTGCTAGCGCATTGACATCCACGTTTAGTATTGCTAATGCCGCTATAGCGTATACAAAACAGTCTAGTGCTTCGTTACGCGCCCTTATCTTCTGAAACACCCGTTTTTTATACCCTCTATGGAACCGCGTGACGACCTTTTCAGCCGTTAATTGCCTGAAATATTCGTCGTCCAAGTGGCTAGGAAAGTGTATAAACCCGGCCCCTGGCTCTTCTATCCGCATCCGAGCGAACAAAAGGTCTTTTGTAGTGTCTACACCGACCGGAAACAGGTTGCAGCGGCCAATATTGTTTTTAGAAGGGCGTCCAACGATGGGTTTACCCTCTCCGCCGACTCCTTTTATCGCGAAAACGCCTTGTCCAGCGTTTTTTTTAGCGTATTGGTAGACAGAGTTCGTAAAATGACCGCCAGAGTCGATTGCAGTAGCTCTAATCACCATATCTCGGTCGTCATATGTTCGATAACGCTTAAAAATGACCGAATCTAGCTGTTGCCACAGTTGAGGAGTGCTCGGATCACCATAAAGCACCTCGTGACCGATAACATACGACTCAAAGTCGCGAGACCAGCCTACAATCGTCACTTCTAGCCGATTATCCTGCACATCGCAGCCAGCAGTGAGCATAATCACTTCTTCAGGGACTAAATCACCGTATTCTTCGCGTCTATCAGACAGTGAGAGCTCATCAATTGTCTCACCTTGGTCCTCAAACGTCTCTCCAAGGTACGTATTCGTCCATACGCGCAATTGTTCTGGGTTCTTACGTACAGATAGGAAGTCCCTTACACCGTCTGAGAGAGGCGTCCAGGGGCTATACAGGCCGTTTATGGCGAAGCCAGCAACACCATTAAAGGGCTTGTCAGCCACCCATTGGCCGTTTCTGATAGACCATCTGCGTTCAGCATCACTCCAGAGAGTGCCACAATGAGTGCAAGAGTAAGCCGCCGTCTCTGGATCATCGTCAGTCCATTGTACATTTGCCCACCTCAAAGGTTGATAAGTCTCACAATGTTTACAAGGAACGTGGTAATGACGTTGGTCCGACTGCTCAAACGCATCCTCGATACGACTAGCGCCCTTATTCGTGGGAGTGGACACCATTACTATCTTCCTATTCCAGAATGTAGCAGCCCTTTTCCGTGCTAGCTGTATTGGGTCACCCTCAGAGCCCGCAGAAGTGGGATATCTGTCACATTCGTCACAAAGTACCAGTCTTATCGGTCTGCTTGCGAGACCTGCAGCGGAATTGGCACCCACGAGCGTTAGAGCGCCGCCAGGAAATAGTTTGTGAAGGGTTGTATTACCAGAATCACGAGAGCGTGGGTCTTTTACCTTATCTCTCAGGCTAGGCGTGGAACGAATTAGGCCGTTAGCCACACGGTCCTTGGAGAAGGCTTGTGCCATTTCCACCGTAGGCTGTAGTACAAGTATAGGACTAGGGTCATTTTCAATGTGGTATCCAATGATATTTAAAATAGCTTCCGACTTACCCAACTGCGCGCCGGCCATTACAACGACTTCTCTTATCTCGGGATCAGAACACGCATCCATAATCCCACGTTGATACTCAGCCCGAGACGTATGCCATCGACCTGGCTCACTACTTGTTTGCGAGTCCAGCCGTCTTTTTTGGTCTGCCCACTGGCTTACGCTTAGCTTTCGCGGGGGCTTTAGCGTTTGTACCGCCTTCTTCAAGTGTTTCGACAGAGACTGCCGCTGTTGTCGGGTCAACTTTAGGGTCATAGTTAGATAGTTCAGTCAGTGCTTCGTTGATTAAGTCTTCGAGTACTTTTTGACATCCGCCAGCCTCCATTTCAGATGCAACGACCGGCGCAGCTTTGGACGGGATAGACAAGAGCTTTCCCTTAAACGCGCCTAGCACGTCTTCCCATGCACTTGTAACATCTTCTGCTACGACAAGTACACCTTTTATCTTTGCTAACTCTAGCTCGGCTATCTCAGCTTCAGCGTTTACCTTTCTGGTGCGCGCTTCATCGTAAGACGAGCCTAATTTGACTCCACCCGTACTCATATTCCTCCCCTAACACTATATCTTGTGGTCTCAAGGCATTGGCTCTAATCAGTACGAGCGTTTCCTGAATGCATCTACGTTTACAGGT
>CAACVD010000543.1_pt1 | contig 18335 bp, 22 predicted proteins | sample 2381771 | NCBI WGS metagenome assembly CAACVD01 (sample SAMEA5211965, study PRJEB30684) | marine metagenome | biome: Marine; feature: Epipelagic; material: Water | collected 2015-10-15 | depth 15 m | reverse complement strand
TAATGAAAAATTGTAGGCCTGAATTAGCAGATCAAAAAGGTAGAACAATTATTATTTATAGTGATGGGACTACTGAAATTGAAGGCATATCGGAGTAACCATGTCAAACATAGTTTTTTCAGAAGAAGAATTAAATCAATTAAATCAATTAAATCAAGAAGAGACTTCCCCTCCTCCTGGCACTACATTTAGTCAAGATGAATTAACTTTACTTGATAATCTTGAGTCAGCCCCCCTCGATCAACAAAGACCTAAGTATGTGGTAAATCCTGCGTATGAAACTGTAGGCTTTGGCAGAAACTCTCAATCTTTTATTGATGAAAACACAACCCTACAAGATGTGTTTGCAAAATATCCTACCAATATTCCCCTTCAACAAATCGTTTCATCTGATGCGTTTATAAATGCTGATGCAGATGAAAGAAGAAAGATAATCTATGAAGGAATTAATAAATACAATCAAAATGTCTATTCTGGTACAGGAGAAAAATTTGGGCTAGGAGATGAAGAAGGATATTTTCAAGCTGATCGTAAATTAAAAACAGTTGATAGAAAAAAACTACAAAAGATTATGCAATCTCAAGAATATCTTGAAGCTAAAGAACAAGATGATATTGAGAGAATGATAAAATTAGAAGAAAATGCTCAAGTTAGTTATCTTGTTCCTAGACCAGATACAGACGACCAAGAAAGAGGAATTATTCAAGGTACTTTAGATTATGTTTCAGGAGCAGGGGCAAAAGCATTTAGAGAAATAGGAGCCATTGGAGAAAACGCCCTTGAATTAATAGGGTTAAATGATCCTGAAGTAGATAATGTAAGAAAAGAATTTCCTTTGGTCATGCCTAAAGGAGATATAGAAAATATTGTAACTGATATTGGGTCTATAATGATAGGAGGTGCTGGAACATTAAAACTAGCAAACTTATTAACTTCAAAATATGGAATGACTACTAAAGCAGCTAACGAAGCTGTAAAGAAATGGGAAACAATTAAAAAAACTCTTGGTATAGGAAAAGGTAAAGTAGATCCAAATAATGTAGAACAAGTATATAATTCTGCTAGAAAATGGGAACAGGGCATACGATTAGGTTTAGGCTTACAGGCATCTAATTTAGGTGCAGCAGCCACAACTCCTGAACAAGTAGAAACTTTAGTAGGGTCTAATGTTATTAATTATTTTGGTGGTGATGTAGACCAACAAAACTATTGGGGGCATTACATAGACAATGTTGCTTTTACTGCTGCTCTTAGTACTTTAGTTAAAGCAGGTGGAAGTGCGTATCGTGCAGTTAAAAGTAAATTTTCTCCTTTTGGACAAAAACCAAATGATAAAGATGTAGCGTTTTCAGTTTTATTCGACATAAACCCTGAACTAGCTGATGCCCCAGGCCATGTAGTTGCAGCTCACATGGAAATTATGGGAGATGTTTTAAGGAACAATAAAAATTTTCAAGTTATTTTAACCGAAACTTCTGAAGTTACTTTAGACACTACTACTGCTTTTGCTTCTGGAGCAGATGATTACTTTCAAAGGGCGTATGGTCATTTTGAAACTTTCATGGATCCAAAAGATTTTAAAGAATTTAAAAAAGCTAAAACAGAAGAACTTGTCTCTGGATTTAATTCATTAAAATCTACTAGATTAGCCGATGGGGGAGTTAGAGAAGTTACTGCTGGTATTAATAAACAAACTGATGACTTACTCGGCACTACCTCAGATGATATTGCAACAACAGACGAAGTATCTAATGTTGTAGTAAGTACTGCAAAAGCTAATTTAGATGATGTTACGAAAGGCATAGATGATTTAGACTCTGCAAAATCAGGACAAGAAGCTGCAAATAAATCTTTAGCAGCAGAAAAAGATAAAAATTTAATACTACAAAGTTTAGAAAATATTAAGAATAGTGGTCAATTAGATGATAGTTTAGCCACTTTAAACACAGAAGATTTATATACAGGTTGGAAAGAAAGTTACAACACCTACTCTAAAGCCTTTGATGATTTACCAGAAGGAATACAGTTTAACAAAAAAGAATTTATAGAAGATTTTAATACTATCTTCGCAGATCAAAATTCTTTTGACATAATTACCTCAACAGCAGCAGGTAAATTTCCTGTTGTAGAATTATTAAAAAGATTTAAACCTCAAAAAATTGTAGATGAAGCTGGAGAAGAAAGTCTTGAAACTATAGATGATGTAGTTAAAAGGCTTGATTTAGATGGTGTAGATTTAAAACAATTATACAACGAGATACGCCCTCAGATAAGTAAAACTATAGACTCTCTTATTACTACAAACAAACCAGCTACAGAACCTTTGTTAAAGTTGAGAGGGCTTATTGATGAATTAGCCGAAGAGTCTGGAGATGACAGTTTTGAAGCAGCTATGACTTTATTTAAAGATCATAAGAGCATTTATGGGGCAGACGAAGTTTTAAATAGATGGGAAGGTTCTGCTAAAAAAGTTATAGATACTTTAGATCCAAGTGGTAATTTAAAAGTATCTACTTCACTAGGGGTTCCTAAAGGATTAGACGATGCTTACGAAGCAGGGCTAAAAGGTTTTTCCCAGGCTTCTAATGCAGAGAACCCTCAAATATTTAGAAATTGGTTAAACGCTGTTTCAAAAGGAGCAGGGCAAGATGTAACTGCTGATGTGTCCGAAGGGTTAGTTATAATGGCTATAAATGAACTATCTAAATCAGTAAAAGCTGGTGTAGATATTAATAGCCAACAGATTAATCAAATTATGTCCCCCCACTTAAAAAAGATAGAAAAAATAAATCCAGAATTAGCAGCAAACTTTAGAACGTCTATAGACGACTTACAAGCAGTTGAATCTGGTGTGGTTCAAGCAGACGATTATTACCAAACAACAAAAGCTCTAGCTATAGATAATTTAGATAAACTAAAACAAAAATCTATTTCTAAATTTTTAGTAAATATATCAGGTAAAATTGATATAATAGATCCTAAAGTTGTTCAAGGAGAAGAAGTAAGAGGTGTGTTTAAGGAAATATTTAATTCAAACAAAGCCTTTACAACAGTTGATGACTTAATGAAAGAAGTTGATGCTTCTGGAGATCCATTACTTAGAGAAGCTATACAATCAGAATATCTTAAATTCCTAAGATCTAAAATATATGGCAATAAAGGTATAGGTATTAAACAAAGTGACCTAGGAGATTTCCAAAGAATTAATGAAGCTAACCCTAGTAAGTTAAATGAAATACTAGATCCGAATAGCAATCAATTTCAACTACTAGATAAAATATTTGAAAACAAACCAGAATTAGCTTTAGGTATAAAAACTTTAATTTCTGTTCAAAACATGGCTATAAACCCACAAGCTGTAAGAAAGTTAAGTATGGGGTCTGATACATTGGATAATTTACTTCAGTTTGACGAGAAAGCAATGTTACAAAATGTAAATAGACTTATTGTAATGACATTAGGTGTTCTTAATCCGGTTGCTACCAGAGCTAGAAACTTATCTGCTGCTTTTTTACAAGGTAAAGGTGCAGAAGTAGAAAGAGCTACAATGACCTTACTTGATAATTTTTTGATAGACCCACAGTTTGCAGAAGTTGCTCTAAAAAGAGCTGCTGGAGATGCTATGACTTTTGGGGAGCCAGAGTTCAAATCTTTAATTACAAGACATGGGTTACTTGGTTCGTTTACAGAAGTGAAAGATATGGAAGAAGAAAGTCAGACAGATCAAATGTTAAGAGAGTCTGAAACAGATTTTCCTGACAGACCTTAACTATGCCTGAGAAATGGAAACCTGACGAAACGATTGTTAATCGTCAAACTAAACAAACTACAATCAAAAAACATTATCTACATACAACTCCTACCCAGGAGCTAAAAGATTATTTAAGTAAGACCTATACTAGGCCCAAACTTATACAAAAAGCACTAAAGGAATTAAAACGAAGAAGTGAAAGAACCTGATCCAAATGAAGTTACAATCGACAATGCCTACAAAACTCGGTGGATCTGGTATCACACAATCCTTGGAATTGAACTTTTTATCGTTATTACGATCCAAATAGGTATTTTAGTTCTCTTAGGCATCAAACTCTAAATTAAACCCTCTTTTTCAGAAATCGACCTCACAGGAAGCCCTATATGGGCTTTTCTTGTATGTGGGAAGGGTATAAGTCCAAAAACACCTAAAATGCGTTAGAGAGCATTTATGGGCTTCTCAGAGCATTAGACGAAAAAAACCCCCAATTAAGGGGGTTAGTTCCGGAGAAGAATGAATTTTAATTATTTAGGAGTAATTATTTCAGTATCAGGAGTAACTATTTCTGATTTTTCTTCTTTCTTCTCAGCAGCTTCTCTTTTTTGACGATCTCTTGAGTTTTTCTCAAAAAGATTCATCTCAAAACCAGCCCTGTTCAATAACCAATGAACCATAGGTAAAGCATTATTACTAGCAGTAACATTTGTTTCACCTTGTTTATCCAAACCAACAATAACTACCATTTCGTAATCTTGTTTCTTTACTTCTTCAAGAACATCAGAAACAGCTACTTTAGTGTTTACTGTAGATTCCTCAGTCATATTTTCTTTTTGCGTTTTAGCCATAAGATATATCCTCGTTGTGTGTACTAATTAGTGTCATAATAATATCATTTACAAGTGTCTTAAACAACATATTAATCCAAATAATTCAACTTTTTTTCTTCTAGGTAAATAGCCCATTCTTCGGCTTTTTTAGAATAATATTGATCTTCAATATCTGCATCGGAATACTTAAATACAGGATTCTTCTGCTGGTCAAAATAAGCCCTATCCCAACCTCTTTGCCATTCTTTTGCTAAGATAGTTTCTTTTCTATAAGGGTGAGTAAAACGACCCTCTATAAATGATTTTCTACCCATATCAAAGGCAGTACTCATAGAGTTCTTCCTTTTCTTTTTGTTGTTATGTAATTTGCTGTTGCTGTTGTGGTTCACCATTAGCACTACCCCAAATCTCAGCCCAATCACCTTTGATAGCTCCTTTGGCATAATCCACTACTTTATTCTCAAAGAAGTTAGTGTGAGTTACTCCAAGCATACCATCGACCCAGGGGAGATTATTTCTTTTAACTTTGAAAATTCCTTTCATTCCCAAAGCAATCAATCTTCGGTCAGCAATGTAACGAATGTATTTTTTAACTTCTTCTTTCGTTAAGCCTTCCATTTTATGATTATTAAATGCTAGATCTATAAATTGATCTTCTAGCTCTACCATCTTCTCTGCAATCGTATAGATTTTAGATTTTAATGCGTCTGTCCATAATCTACGATTTTCAGTAATATAAGTTCTAAATAACTTAATCATACTTTCTGTATGCAAAGTTTCGTCAGCAATCGACCAGGCAATGATTTGACCCATGCCCTTCATCTTTCCCCAACGAGCAAAATTTAATAACATTATAAATGAACTAAATAATTGCATACCTTCAGTAAAAGCACTAAATGCTGCTATTTGTGCAGGTAAACTTTTTTCTTCCTGGAGCTTAATAAAAAAATCATGTTTCTCTACCATCTCTCCATATTCTAAAAACTCGTTATAAGTAGACTCAGGCATTCCTACTGTCTCTATTAAATGAGAGTACGCTGCTACATGGATAGCTTCTCTAGCAGCAAAACTAGATAACATCATTCTTACTTCAGGTTGAGGAAAGTGGGGTAAGTAGTTTTTTACATAGGCCCCACTAACATCAATATCCCCCTGGGTAAAAAATCTAAATATCTTTGCTAGAAAATCTTTTTCATTATCAGTTAGTTTTTTCTGCCAATCCTTGACATCTTCATTCATAGGTACTTCTGTCCATAACCAATGCATTTGCTCTGATGCAACAAAAGCGTCATACGCCCAAGGATAGTTAAAAGGTTTATAGTAATCTCTAGTATCCATTAATTTTAATTTTTTATTTTTATTAGCCAAATTCTTTCTCCAAGACTTTAATATTTTCTTGTGCTTGGGATAATTGAGTTATAAGTTTTTTTAGATCTTCAATAACATTAGGGTGTTCTGCAACACCTACAGATCTACTAAAATAATTTTCGATATTAGCTTTAGCTTCAGCTTCATCTGCTTTAAACGCAAACAGTAAAGCCTGATACTTGCTTGTACCTCTTAAACTCATAGTTAACCCTCACACGCTACACATACATCGCCATCAGCGACAGCAGACATATCGACTTCATCTTCAAGTCTTTTTCTTTGGATACGAGTACCCACTTTGTCTGCTTTTCTTAATTTGTCAGAACGACAATAATACAAAGATTTCATTCCTTTTTTCCAAGCTAAGAAATGAACGCTGTGTAAATACTTTATATTGACATCAGCATTAAAAAATAAATTTACTGATTGCCCCTGGTCTATAAACATCTGTCTATCTGAAGCTAAATCTATAATCCATCGTTGATCTATTTCAGTAGCAGTTTTAAAGACATCTTTTATTTCTTGAGGGATCTCGTCAATATGTTGAATAGATCCATCTCTAGCAGTAATAGAAGCCCAGATTTCATCAGTATCTAATTTTAATTCTGCTAATTGTTGTTTTAGAAATTTGTTTTGATAAATATGTGCACCAGATAAAGTATCCTGGCGATACACATTTGCTCTATAAGGTTCAATAGAAGGGCTTGTATTACCCATAATCAAACTAGAAGAAGCATTAGGAGCTATTGCTGTCCAATGACTAAATCTTCTAGGCTCACCATAATCTTGAGCATCAGGGCATGGCCCTCTTTCATTGCATAAATACTGATCGGCTTCTGCACATTTTAATTTAATAACACTAAAAATATCTTTGTTTCTAAGTTTTGCTATAACACTCTCAAAAGGAATCATATTCTTTTGAAAATAAGCATGAAGACCTAATGCACCTAATCCTACAGATCTCTCTCTAAACGCACTTAATTTAGCTCGTGAGATAGTATCTGGAGCATTCTCAATAAAGTAATTAAGAACATTATCTAACATCTCCATAGCATCACGAATAAACAATGGACAATCTTTCCATTGATCGTAATGTTCTAGGTTAAGACTACTTAAACAACAAACTGCTGTTCGTTCTGAATTAGTAGGTAAGAATATTTCAGTACACAGATTTGACCCATTAATTTTTAATCCTTTAGATTGTAACCAATTAGGTAATTGTGCATTTGCATTATCAATAAAGATTATGTAAGGCTCACCTGTTTGCATACGCATTTCTAAAATACGCTGCCACAGTTCTCTTGCACTTATAGTATCTACAATGTCTCCACTAGCCGGACTTATTAAGTTCCAGGAGTCATCATAATCAGGATCTCTCATGGAGTTTTCTATCTTCTCCATAAAAGCATTAGATATATTTATACCATGATGTAGGTTCAATGTCCTAAAATTTTGATCGCCTGTTGGTTTTCTCATTTCTAAAAATTGAATAATGTCAGGGTGAGATATATCTAAAAAAGTAGCATAAGACCCTCTTCTAGTTTTACCTTGTCTATAAGCTAGAGTAGAAGCGTCATATACTTTTAGATGGGGCATTACTCCAACTGATTTATTGTCAGCTTCTCTAATACCTACATGAATGCCTACACCACCACCCATCATAGATAGCCAATTCACTTCAGCTAAACAATCAACTAAACCTTCAGAGCTGTCATCTAAATAAGAAAGATAACAACTAATAGGAAGTTGTCTCTTTTCATTTTTAAAAGATAGTATGGGAGTAGAAAAACTTAACCAATGCCTAGAAGCATAATTATATAATCTTTCTGCGTGTTCTTCATTAGAAGCAAAGAAATCACAAACAAACTTAAATCTTTCTTGAGGACTTTCTTCGTCCTCTTTCATATAACTTTCTTTAAGTCTTGTTTTACCTAATTCATCAAATAATTCGTCACGAAGTAAATCTATTTCATACGCCATTTTGTTCCACCTTTTCAATTAAAAGATTAAGATAGAACTGACCTTTTTTTAGATCTTCCAGGGGTTTACCCTTGTATTTATATCTCCATAAATATTTTAAAGTATTAGCTTTTAAATACCCTTTAAATTCTTCAGGGGACATTGACGCTTCAATAGCATCTAAACATTCAATACCAAATTGATTGTAATGACTTGGGTGATTTACCGGATCATGTTCCTCTCCTGGGTAAACACCTTTTTCCATAATACTTTGAGCTTCAAACATTTGGTCATCTATAGATTTATCTACAGTTTCAAAAGGGGGGAAGTGTGCACTAGGTACTCTTGATATTTTTCGATTACGACTTTCTTTTTTCTCAGACATTAGTTCTCCTTTCTAGTTTAATTTTTTTGGATCTTTGCTTGAGATAAAATCTTGAATATCGACAATATTATTTTCTTTGCCATTCTTCTCAGCTTTGCCATTAGCTTTCTTTTTATTGTTTTCAATCTTTTCTAAAAACTCAGGATCTGGTTCAAAAAAGATTTCTTGATCGTCAGGAAAAAGATGTCTTTCTAATATTTGTTCTTTAATTCTAAGCCCTGCTTCAATAGCTTCACCCATCTTAAAGACTTCATAAAATCGAGTATGAATGTAGCCTGACAATCCATGTATTAAGGTAATCAAAGTATCTACTTCTTGATCGGTTGCCTGGGTATTTTTAGGGAAATGCCATTCAGTTTGACAATCTATGGCCCCATTGTCTTGTAGATATAAAGTTATTTGTGCAGCATTTTTAGGTACTTTTTTTTCGTCATCGTGCATTTTTTATTTGCTCCTTAAGTCTTTCAACTATGTTAATTGATTTTAATTTTGAGTTTTCCTCAATCCAAGACAAAGGAACTTCTTTATCAGCGTAGATAAACCCATGCTTCTTACACCATTCGGCATAACAAGACTTTGCACCCTTTCTTAATTTTGTTTTCGAGTTGCTAAACACAAAACGAATATCTAAGTTAGGATATTGCTCTTTTATAAGAAGATGCTTCTTACGATCTTCGAGTACGAAGAGTCCTTTGAGTTCGAGTACAATTCCATTTGGAAGTAAGTAATCTGGAGTATAAGTACGCTGAATAACAGGCACAATATAAGGAATTTTAAAGGATTCATATTCGGCATTTACTTTTAACTTTTTTAATTGTTCTCCTATTTTTTCTTCAAGACCACTTCTATAACCTTTGGCAATAGCTCGTTGTCTAGGGTTTACTCGTCTTCTTCTAGTCATGTTGTATTTCTTCGGTATTTAGCTACTAAGTCCTCACCTTTTGCTGCTTCACCAAAGAAAACAACAGCTCCATTAATTAAAGTTCTTTCAATCAAACCACTATTGTATTGAATATCGTTTACATAACCTAAATCAGTATCCTGGGGCCTATCGTCATACCACATAGATTTTATTCTATGAAAATGTGTAGACTTTATTCCTACAGCCCATTTTTCAGCTTCTAATTTTAATCTTTGGTCTTCTACTTGTTTGTCATACTGACCCATTTTTACCTCTACTTTTTTTTGTTACTTTTGGTTTTGGAGGAAATGGTGGTTGACCTTTTCTAATACGATTCATCATCTCCATGTGTTGTTTTGCGTTCACTTTTCTCCTTTTTGTTTTGGTTTAATCTTGTATTTTGCTTGAAGCCTTCTTAATGACTTTTCACTTATGCGACCATTTTCTCTAACCTTCATATTGTGTCCTCATAAGTGCTAAGTGCTTTATGTTTATCAATTACAGGTTTGTGTTTTCTCTTACCAAACACAGCAATACTAAGAACTATAATTGTTGCTATGGTTGTTGAGCCAATTAAGACATAACCAAGTAGTGTCATACTTTCTCCTTTATAAATTCTGATGGGTCATACTTTTTAACGAGCTTCCAATATTCAAGAAGATTGTTAAACATAGCTAAATGCCTGGAATGGGAATCTTTATCCCATATATGACAAGCAATCCTTTTAGGGTCTTTTCGATCTACAAATATTGAAATTCTATCTACTTCGTCAAAGCCACAACCTTGAGCATAAGCTGAGAGTTGCATTCCATGTTCGTCATAAACTAAACGAGCAGGATCTTTACCTTCTAAATTATCTTTAGTTTTAAAATCTACAAAAATACCTGACTTAGAATACAGATCTATTTTTCCACCATAACCTGAAGGAGCACAAAAGGAATCTTCTGCAATCCACTCTTCTCCTGGGAAAAACTTATCTAAAAACTTTTTAACAGCTTTATAAGCAATAGTATTAGATTCACCTGTAAACCCTTGCTCAATCATTGCATGGATTTCAGTTCCTCTTTCAGCAGCTTTCCGGCCTATTTCCTTAGAGTCTTGTTTACAACGATAAGTAAATTCTTCCAGGCTTTCATTAGGAAATTGTTTTAGTGTAAGAGCTGAGTTTAAGGCTTGATCTATTTTCCAATTCTCTAACGAAGGTTTGGCTGCAATACCTATAATAGTAGTTACAGAAGGTACAAAACCTTCTTTCCTAGCATCTCTTAAGGTAGTGTTTCTCTCAACACCATTTGCACCGACAATAGTATACATTGGTTCTCCATCTTGGGCGTACCAATGTCCACTTTCTGCTGTGAACTTACTAGCCAATAAAATTCTCCTATTATGGTCTTATTGACCTATTTATTAATCTGCGAAGTCTTCGTTCAAATCATCTGAGTGACTTACTACTGCATCAATAGTAGTCATATCTTCTTGAGTGTTTCTTAACGATTGATTGTATTTACTGATGATAGATCTATTTTCTCTTTCTATCATTGAAGCCATGCCCTTCATTGTTTCAAAAGTAGCATCGTCTAATCCTAATTTAGTTTTAAGATCAGGTTCAAAGTGCATTACAAAATAAACTACACTTCCTTGTTTCTTCCTTTCAGTAGTAACCTTTGCTTTATAATCCCAAATCTTAGACCCTTTAGGTAAAGCCTTCGTGTATTCATCTTCAAATGGGGAAAAGTTAGATCCCTTCAAAAGAATTATAGCTGGTAAATTAGTATGAGTAACTTTTTCACCTGTTGATGTTTTACCATCAAAATCAACTAAACAACGAACTTGTCTAAAGCATTTTACTTCGCTAAATTTAGCTTTCTCGTTATCGTTTAATTGATTGTACTCTTTACTTGATGGCTTACCACATCGAATAGTTCCTCTTTCATCTTTTGGTTCTTGCGACCAATTAGTGATAAGAATTGTTTTATTCGCCATTCTTTTTTCAGCCTGACTCCAATGTAAATATTGATAATGGTGAGCTAAAGGTCTTATATTGATTGTGTCAGCAAAGGCTCTTTCACCTTCAAGACCTTTGATCCAGAATAATCCTTTTTTAATTGGATTGCCTTCAGCATCTTCATCGTCAACATTCATTTTTATCTCAGGGAGATATTCAGGTTTTGATGTTTCTGCTGTTTGTTCACTACCACCCAGGATCATAGCAAGTTTTGCTTCTTCTTCAGGGTTAATAGTTGATAGTTGCGTATTAGATTTCGCCATAGTTGTGTTCTCCTATAATTGGTTTGTTAATAACTATGACACTTATAATACCCTTAACTAAGCACCTTGGTCAAGGGTAAGTTCTTGATTATTTAACCAATCTTTGCCATAGGATATTTCTATATCTAGGGGCAATAATGGTTTGTAATCAAAGCGTTCTATCATCTCCTCTTCTATATGGCTCATAGCCCATACTAAAATGTTAATAACTTCATCAAATTCATCAGGGTGACAATCCACTACAATCGAATCATGGACAGTTAATATAATCTTGGATTTTAAATCTTGCTCCTGGAACTTTCGTAATGCTCGAACACAAGATAAAGGTACAATATCTGCTGTAGCAAAAGATTGAACAGGATAATTTACAACAGCAGTTTGATTAGATATTCTGCCCCCATGTAATCTTTGTGCATTAGGAAAAGCAAACTCTCGGCCACTAGGGGTTTTAATATAACCCTCTGACATAACAGCATCGACAAGTTCTGTATGCCATTCTTTCAAACCTTTATAGATATTAAAATACTGTTTAAAGTAATTACGAATATGGTCAGGTTCACCCATACCAAGACCACCATATAAAGGAGCAAAAGTATAAGCCTTCGCTTGTTGTCTTAGATCTTTAGTAATCTTAGATTCATCACATTGATTTATAATAGCTGCTGTCTGTTTGTGAACATCTTTACCATTAGTAATGTCTTCTATTATTTGTGGATCTTTTGACAGCTCTCCTGCAACTCTAAATTCTAATCCACTATAATCAATCTCTATGATATGCCCTTCATCAAAACGAGATACTACACATCTTCTTACAGGAAACTTTGAGCCTTTAGGTTGATTTTGGAAATTAGGATTAGAAGAAGATAGCCTTCCTGTACGAGTTGTTGTTTGATTAAAATTAGCATGAAGTATTCCATCATGCCTTGTCCAGGTTTGTATCCCTTTAACAAAACTATCTAGGTAAGTTGTAATAGCATTAAGCCTAGTAATGCCTTCTAAAAATTCTACTGCCTGGGTATTATCTTTTTCTTTAGCTTGTACGATTAATTTTCTTATTGTGTTTTTATCGGTCTTAAAACCATTAATACTTGCATCAATGGGGCCTTCAGGAATTAATTTTAAACCTGCTGTAGATGTAGTGTTTTTTAATAATACTCCTCTGCCATCACAATCTTTGCAAGTAGTAGTACGAACATAAGGCTCACCATTCTTTTTATACTTCTGATAAAACCCTTTGCCTTTACACCTAGGACATTGATGTGCAATAGTTTTCTTAACAACTCTTGTTGTATTTCTTACTGCATTAGCAAATTTGTTAGCTGACATTTTGGGTGCATATAAAGATTTACCTCTTGCATCGACACCAATATTAAATGTTGCTTTATGTAACTCTCTATCTTTAACAACTCGACTATAAACAACTTGAGTCATATCAATACCACTATTAAGATTGATAGGAGTGTCGCCCATAACATTTGAGACTATGAAGTTTAGTTTCTTTTCTATAATCTCTTTTTCTTTTAAATAATCTAACTCAACTCGTTCTAATTCATCTAAATCAATTCTGATACCATTGCGTTCCATATCACACAAAAACAACAACATATCATTTGATAAATCTAATACAGATTGAAGAGATCCTATCTCTTCTTTTTGTTCTAAATAGATCTGACCACAGGCAAGGACATCGGCATCTGCATATTCTATTACAGTATCCAGGGGCATAGCTTCAAAGCCTGTACCTTTTTTAAATAGATCATCTACTAAATCAGATTTCTTTTCCTGTACCTTTCTTCTACTAGCTGTACCTTTCAATGACTTATCAATATGCTGACCTCTAGCTAAAAGGTACTCTCCAACCATAGTGCAATGTACCTTTTTAGGTATAGGAAAGTTGGCTTCTAAAAGGTACAACAAATCAAACTTAGCATTATGAGCTATTATTTTTGATGCTTTCTTAAGATCCTGGATTAGTTCATTCGGCCTATCAGGAGTTTCTTTTTCTTCATGATAAAATACAGCTCTTTTAGGCTCACCTAATTCATCATCTTCTATCAATCGCCAATGAGCCGATACTATTTTATTTTTGGGATTAAATGGAGAGTTATCTATTATGTTGGTTTCTAATCTCTGAACTGTTGTTTCTAAATCTATTACAATCTCAATCGACATATCTACTAACTTCCGGTTTGATGTTACAAACGATTGTACCATGCCAACCAGAGAGTTTGTTTTTCGATACAGTAATATATCTTGTCAAATCTTGTTCAGCTTCCTCAGAGTCATTTTCGATCTTACCAATTCCTAAGATAAGATCTGTTTCAGCACTTTTGCCGATCTTACTACCTTCCATTTCAAAGGGAGATAGTTTGGTTCGTCCTTTAGCTTCGGCACTTGCTTGAGATACAACAAGTAATCCACAATCATATCTCTTAGCTAATTCTCTAAACCTTCTATAAAGTTCTCTTAATCTTTCGTGACTTGCAGCAAAAGATCCACCAATATGAACTTTATCTGCCTGGTCAATTACAACTAAGTCAGGCTTCATCTTTTCTATAAAACCTTCTACTTCATCTAAAGACCAATCTTGAATATCTTTCATTTCGATATTGTCTTTTATCTTAGCAAATGACTCGGCTGCTTTTTTTGGATCTTCTAGTATTTGTTTCTTGGTCATGTTCGTACAAGATTGTATGACCCTTAACATGGTTCTACTTGTTTTCTCTTCATTACCTAAATACAAAACCTGTGCTCCCTGGTGACAAAAACCATTTGGGGCAGCACAGAAAGAAACAGCACAAGCTGTCTTACCTGTCTCAGGAGTTGCAAAGATAACTCCAAATTCTCCAGGGCCTATACCATAAACATTTTTGTGTAGGTATCTTAAATTAAAAGCCCATCTATTTTTATCGGAAGTAACATCTAATAATTCTTGAATGTCTTTTGTTGTTGTGGGGCCATAATCATCAGGCATAAAAGATTCTTTACTCTTGGTAATTAGCTTCTCTAAATTTCTTAATGCCCCATGATTGCCTTCAGTAATTTCTAGCCCAATGTGAGCCACCTTACGACCAACTTCTCGTTTCCATAGATCTTCAATAACATCATTTGCAATATCAAAAGAGATAGGTTCAACATTTCTAATGTGACCTATAATGTCTTGCATGGAATCTATTTCAGCTCTGGTAGCTACAGGATATTTTTTCTTCCACAGTTGGAAGACTTCTTCTTCGTTTAGATCATGTTCATACTTTGCATGAGCTTCATTAATGACTTGATAAATGTCGGCAACTTCATCATCAAAGAGAGTAGCTTTTAATCTGTTTTTGTTGGTATCGAAAAATTCGTAGTTGAGGAGGGATTTGAGTATTTTGGTATCATCTGCTATTGCCATTTTTTGCTAGTGTCCTTCAATGTATGATTAAGTAGTGTCACATCATAGCATCTAAGTAAACCAAAAAAAACCCCCAACAAAATTAATTGCCAGGGGTTACTATATTAAGAATAGAATTTAACTACAAATTATCTAACTAATTCTTAACTTCATTTTTTTAATGTCCGGTTTATGATCTCCTCTTCTTTCACGAATATCAACTTCGTGGTAAAGAACTTTAGAATTACCTTTAACAAGAGCATCTACTGCTTTTTGCAGTTTCTCTTCTTCTTGGGCTGCGTCTTTAAATCCCCCAGGTAAATCGTAATCTATAATTACTATCCCTCTCGCTTTCATAATTACTCCCAAAAGTTAGTTATATAGTATTTTTATTGTTGGTTATCTGTTTAACAACATCGCTTTTAGTTTAGAGGTAGGTATGTATTTAATGTCTTCTTCCAATAATAATACTGAAGTATTAACACCAAAAAAATACTTACTTCCAACACTAATAGACTTTTTTCTAGCGTCTTTGTCAAGAGCAAAAGTTATGTCGCTAAACTGCCTTAATTGTTGCCTTTGTAGATGTTCAATATTTGTTCCTAATAATGCCACTCCTACATATCCTGGAATAGCACTTACTACACAAGCACTTGGGACATCTTCTACAACTACTGCATGAGATCCAGAGCCAATTATAAAGCAACCAGAAGTATCCCCATAAACTTTCCATTTGGGTATTTTATATTTTTTATTCTTAGGTTCTTCTCCTATATATCTACCAACTGCTCCTTGATTCGAATTCATAAAAAAGAGTACTCTATCTTCTTTAGGTGTGTATTTAATGTGTACCTTTTGTGTATTATACACATCAAGACATTGTACCTTTTCAAGATATTCTAAGGCTCTAGGATAGTGTTCAATATTAGATAAAAGTGGGGGGATCTCATTAGGATTAGATCTTTTTTTAGGAGAATAATCAGGACTTAAACGAGCTTTGATAGAGTCTACTGACAGCTTATCATCTTTAATGCCTTTAGCCTGGCAAGACGCTTTATAACAATTCCATAAAAGCCTTCCTTCTGTCTTAGAAAGAGATAAAGTTTTATGGCCCCCACAAAAAGGACAATCAATTCTCTTGCTTGAATTATCTCGCAAGATAACTTTTTTGATGATACTGTATTGTTCTTTAAAGGAGTACATAACAAGTGTCATACTATGACATTAGTTATGAGAATAGTCACTAAGAAAGAATATAAGTGTTTGATTTTACTGAAAAGTGTCATACCCTGAAGGTCGTAGGTTCAAATCCTACCCCCGCAACCAAATTGTTGATATTACTAGGTTTCATTAGGCACATAACTACTAAAATTGAGTTGAGTTGATGAAAGTTGAGATTCTTAGGTATTTTTAATGTAAATACCATCTCTCATAACCCCTGTTCTGTCTTTAATATCTTCGTAGGCTACTTCCATACATTCTTTTAATGACAATCCTCTGCGTTCAACAATGTTAATTAAGATTACCATTATGTCTCCCACATCATCTCTTATGTCTTGTCCTTTGCAAACATTATCAGAAAGTTCGCCTACTTCTTGAATGAGTTTTAAGATCTGATCTTTCTCAGTAGAACCTTCTATTAGGTTTCTATCTTTATGCCAACCAACTATATTATTTATTATTTTGTGAGTGCATTGAAATTCCATCTTGTACTAGCTCCTTTATGTTATTGAGTTGATCTTTAGCAAATCTTTTATTGACTCCTCTTGCAGCCAACTTTTCGGTCTTTTTTACATAAGTAGATAAAACCTCTCTTGAAGTGTGTCCGGTTACTGCCATAAGTTCATCTTCAGTAGCACCACTCTCAGCCATTTCAGTAGCACCTGTTCTTCTTAGATCAGATATTTTAAGTTCTTTAGGTAAATTTGCAGTATCTCTTATGATTGCCCCCCACTTAGAATAAAGCCTACGATCAAATCCTTTTTTAGTAGTCTCACAGATAACAATGTTTGTATCTAATTCACGATTAGTTGGTAAACTTTGTAATCTTTTTATTAATCTTGGAGAGCCTGGGATAGTAACTGATGTTCCTGTTTTTTCTTGAACAAACTCAAAAAAATTACCATCAAAGTTAGACCATTTTAGCTTTCTCATATCTCCTGGACGCTGACAAAGATCATAACAAAGTAAAGACAATGTTCCTATAGATCCTCTTCCTACTTCATCAGCAGTTTCAATAAAAGTTTGCACTTGATCTGGTGTCCAGCGAACTTCTCTTCGTTCTAATGCTTTAATATTCATCTTTTGAAATGGGTTAGTGGGAATTTTTGAATGTCTCATGCCAACAAAATAAATCTTACGAAGAACTTTGATTGTATGCACAGCTCTATGTCTACTTATCTGTTTAGTTATAGTATCGTATAATTTATCAGCATGAGTAGGAGTGACAGTTCGTGCTAAATAATCTTTTAACAATATTTTAGACTCACCTAAACGAGCTTCAAGAGCTGTATCTATCATTAGATCATAAAAAACTTTAGTGTTATCTTTCAGTTTTCTCCATTCCTCTGTACTTTTATAAAATGCAACAAGGCCCATAACAGTATCTTGTTTAATGGTAATGTCTTTTTTATTGCCCTTTTTATATTCTTGGTAAGCGTCTGCTATCTGTATAGCTCTATTCATGGCATCTTTTTTGTTTTCATATTGTTCGTATTTAACTTCTAATGCTTGTTGAACATAAGGAGGAGGAGAAACTGCAAAAACAATTCTTCCATTCGCCCTTTTTCTGGTTTCTAAATACTTAATTTTCATCATTGCTCCTATGTCTGTTTAGTGGTTTAGTTATGAGAATAATACTAGAAATAACAGTTGTCAAGACTATTGTCATAACTAATGTAATAGGCTATGATAAGGGCATCTCTCCTCAAGAGAACTTCATTGCTAGTGGAGTTAGCCCCCTGGAGTCAAATCTAGGGGGTTTTTTTTGGTAAAATTACTTGGGCGATCTAGTGTAGGCATACAATGATTAATTTAGATAAAGCAGCACTCAAAGAAACATTACATGATGTCTTCCTGGGAGTAGTTATAGCTTTACCTATATCCTTTTTTGTCTTAACTATTTGTAAGGGCCTAGAGTTTACTACTATGGCTACTTCAGTTACTCAAACAATAACTTTTACATTGATAGCTATAGTTAGAAAATACTATGTAAGATTATTTTATAAAAATAAATCTACAAATTAACGATTTTATCGCCATCAGTATAATTTGTTGGGTTAACAAATAATATAACAACCCCACTTGTATCTTCACCATTGTAGGGGGCTGAATACCAAGTGCCTTTTGGTGTTACTTCCACAACATAATCTTTTTCATATAATTCAGCTTTATCACAAGCGTCTAAAACAGACTCAGCAAAGTCCCTGGCTGAGTTTTTATCCATAGTTTGTATGCCAGAAGGTAAAAAGAAATACCCTTTATCTCTTTGCTTCATGGCT
>CAACVD010000542.1_pt1 | contig 18342 bp, 36 predicted proteins | sample 2381771 | NCBI WGS metagenome assembly CAACVD01 (sample SAMEA5211965, study PRJEB30684) | marine metagenome | biome: Marine; feature: Epipelagic; material: Water | collected 2015-10-15 | depth 15 m | reverse complement strand
GCATATTCTAAAGGTATTAAAGACGGAATGGGGAAGTAATGAAAAAATATAAAGTAAGAGCAGAAGAAACTATTTACGCTATCTATGAAACAGAAATAGAGGCAAAAAATGAGAAACAAGCTAGGAAGATTGCATTAGACACGTGCGCCTCTGATTATTTGAGCAGTGATTGGTCAAATTCAGCGGGGGATTTTACAATAGAAGATATAGAGGAGATAGAATAATGACACAACGAGATGAAGGACACAATTATCGAGATAGTAAAAATAAGGCTATGGAGTACGAGCGCAAGCAGAAGTATGAGGCAATCATTGATATGGTTATACGGTGGTTGGATTCAAATATAGATGAGTGGGAAGATGAAAAGTTTGAATTTAGTAGCAAAGAGGAAGTAAGATTAATTGTAGAAAAAAATTATCTTGCACAAGATAGTAGAGATTTAAAAGAAAAAATAGAACTAGCATTAGACCCAAGCACAACCAAAAGAGAAATAGAGGACGGGGACTTATGATAAATCAAGAAAGACACAACACAATATTATATTTACATAGTATTTGGTTGAAAGAAAATGGATATAAAAATTGGAAAGCGTGCGAGCGAGCGAGCAAAGAAGTAAAAAGGGGGTCAGTATCAGTACCAATTGCAAAGCAAGGTAGTTCGTAAGCCACCCCCAATTTAATTTGATTTATACGGTAATTTACGCTAAAAGTCAACACTATGGGATTACCAAAAAATCTAACAGAACGACAACAAAAATTCGCAGAATTACTAGTATATAACGAGGGGCGCAAGAGCCCGAGCGAGTGTGCTTATGAAGCAGGGTATAAGACTAGACCTAGACAGACAGCAAGCGAGCTACGAAATCCTAAAATTGCACCATTAGTTGTACAATACATCGGTGAGTTGCGAGCAGAGATACAAGAAAAATATGGAATCAATTTTGAAAAACACATTGGGGAACTAGCAAAGCTACGAGAAGATGCACGAGCGAAAGGGGCCTGGAGTGCTGCGATCAATGCAGAAATAGCTAGAGGTAAGGCAGGTGGTTTGTATGTGGACCAAAAATTAGTGTTGTCTGGTAATCTAGATAATATGTCAGAAAAAGAATTAGAATCTAAAATGAAACAAATTTTAGATGATCACAAAACATTAATTAATATTACCCCAGAAAAAGAGATAAAAGAATCAATAAAAGAATCAGACCTTGATAGTGATTCAATTGAGAAATAAATCTACCCCAATATTTACTTGGAAATTTTTTTATTAGTGACCATTTGTTTGTCACTGTTTCGTACATTGCCATAATTTACTCCTTGTGAATCTGGGCCCTTCCTTGGTGGAAGTTGATCCCATTTTACATTAGGCATATTCTTTGTCAATGTAGGATTAAGTTTTTTATTTTTCATTTATTTTTTTTAAAAAAGTTTTAATTTTTTTCCAAAATCTTTTAATTATATTTTCTCCCATATAATCTTCATATGTTTTTATCACAATATTGTTACATATGTAACAACTACAGTAATCGCATTTACGACCACAATGACAATCGTGTTTGCATTCAAAGCAAAACGTTTTCATTTTTCATTTATTTTTTCCATTTTAACTATACACCCTTTTGGGAATACATTTCTATCACTAAATAACTCATCATTCTGTTCGTAACTTGCAAACGTTCTGACATTTTTATTATCTTTGTTAAGTAAATATGCATGAGTAATCATAACAGAAGGCATAAAACCCTCTGCTGTATGTAAGTCTGCATGCCCGGCGTCACCCGTGATGTCCAACCACGTGATTTTGTAGAAGTAATATCTTTTCTTCTTGATCACGACAGATTTGTATTTTGATTTTTTAAGTTTTCTCATATCAATCCTTATACTATAGGGGAATTTTTAGGCAAATTTGTTTTTTTCAAAACCAAAAAATCCCTCGCGCGCCGAGTACATAAAAATAAACAGCCAATACCAATGCTTATTTAACATCTATGTAGTTTCTGCATACACTAACAGCACTTTTACTACTGTGCCGGAGCAAAATCGTCTACTATTCAACAATACTGTCATCTGTGCCATGATGTGCCACTCAAAACAGCTCCTTTGGCACAGCTATTAGTCAACAATACCAACGATAAAGTGTCAAATTTAGCAAGTGTGCCACTGTGCCAAGCACTTTTTTTTTCTCAAAAAAAAAAAAATTACCCTAGAATTCCACTTATGTATGGCACAGTTTAGAATAATTCTAAACTTTGTAGCTTTTTGTACCATTTATTATTATTTTTTTAACACCTTTGCCTTGTAATTCTATTGTTGCATAAGGTTTCCAGGCTTTTTTAATTAAATTTAACTCTAATATAAAATTAGACCATTGTTTTGGTGTTATATCTTTACTTTGTACTATTACTTTTTTCATAATTTTGTGGGGCTTCCACTCTCGCGTCCACCCCATGTCCCAGGGAACAATTTAACTCTGTTTAAATGTCCTTGATTTAAATAATTCATTTTTATCTGCCTTTATTACAAGTCTAGCAGGATTAGAATCACCAATAATATTACTTTCTTGTATTTCAATACGTCTAACATCCTCTAAATGTCCAGTCATGGTTTCAATATAGACAGGACAATCAGATATCATGGTACCTTTTTGTCCATTGGTAAATTGATCTAATATTTGTTGTAAGTCTCGAAGTCTCATTTGTTTAATCTATCTTCCTTTCTTTTTTCCGGATACATTTCGCTATGTTTTCTTGCCACATTTTTGACACCTTCGTACCACTTTTTCTCCCACATTTTTCTCATATCACCGCTAGTTTTATAGTAAAGACTAGCTATCTTGTCCAACATTTCTTGATCTTTGTTTATAGTACTCATCAACCCTCCTTAAAAAGTCGTGTTTATATTTTTGGAACTCCTTACCTTCAATAACGAATTCCTGGTAGTAATTATCTTTACTGCACATCATCACCACACCCTTGGTAATCTCTGTTTTGTGAATAAAATTGTGAGCCATTGCATAGGCCGCTAATTGAAGACAGTAATCCCCGATCCACTCTCGGCGCTTCGGTTTGTTCGTTTGTTTAAAATCTATAATAGCATCACTACCCTTGTGCACCCCAACGAGATCAGTTTGGCCCGCATATAGCCCAGGATAGTACAAAGTACATTCTGTGCCGTAGTACAAGGGCACATTGCATAAACCCTGCTCTATGACCCTTACAGCCATGTTATGGGCCTGTTTTCCAACACTTGTCTCATCTAAATAACCTTTATCCAGTATATACATCTCAAGAATCTTATGCATCGCCGTTCCACGGGCCGCACTCTCATCCACGATTCGCGTTGCGTTGTCTTCTCCCATCTTTTCACGCCACCTTTTTAATCCTTCTTTCTTCTCGGCCGGTTCGGTTGCGGATAATATAGTTGTAACACTTGGTAACTTTTCTTTATCATTAATATTATAATGACGTCTACCTTCTATCGCTTCGCGTACCGTTTTTGGATATATAAATTTATTCTCTCGTTTCATATCTATTTATTATTATTTTACATAGCTGTATGTATTCTGGTGTCAAATTTTCTTTGTCGTGAGTATAGTATGTAATTAAACTAGTCTTATCTAAATATTTTTCAAATCGTTCTTCTTCCCAATTAGTAAAAGGTTCTTCTCTATCTCTCTTATCTAAAAGATAAGAGAGATCTTGTCTTTTTTTATACCACACACTTCTACTCATTTATAAGGATCTTTCATTTTAAATGGCCAAGTAAAAGGATTTTGCCAATACGTTTCTCCTCTTATTGCTTTCTTTAAACAAAACTCAAACACCTGTTTCATAATCCATCTATTTTTTTTTATGCTCCAAGAATTAGGTCCTCTTCTTATAAAATTTCTTGCAATCCAAAATTCATATTGAGTAATATCAACTCCAAGTATGTCAGTTTGTTTAGTCTCCCCAATAGAAATAGGTCTAATTAAAATATGATTTTTACCTACACTTGCCCAACGTCTTCTTATTTTATATTTAGCATCGGAGTGTTGTCCTTTTTTAATTATCTCATATTCAAAGGGTCTGTGAAAATGATATTTTGCAAAACCACATTTCCATCTTGTAGGATGAAATTTATTATGTAATCTAACCTCACCTGGTTTTAATCCTTGTTGTAATTGTTCTAACTCATTGTTCATATTTATTTTTCCTTTCTTTAGTTCTTGATCCACATTTTGTAGTGTTCAAAATTTACTACATTATCCTTAACAACATTATTTGGGATCTTTGTATAATGTTCTATTACTTGCGTAATTTTACCTAATTTTGTATGTGCATAAGGAAACAATAAACAACAAACCTTAAACGCATCGCGAAACACACACCTCCATTTATATTGTTTAAGATAAGGAGTGCCATCTATTCTTTTACCTTTTACTTTTTTAGGTCGTAAGGTTCCAACCCCTAAAACTTCATGTAGCCAAATTAAAACGCTACGATCAGTCATGGTAATCTCCATGGAAATTCTTATAGAGTTAGACATTCGATATCCATTTTTTTTGTGATTTTTTTTCTTCTCAAATGCACGTCTTATATTAATACTCCCTTCACCATCAAAAAGCCCTGCTATATAAGCAACATCGGTGTCATTCATTGTAATCTAGCCTTATCTACTGGAACCAATAAATCTTGTAATGTTTTAACAGTTGTATCTTTGTTAACAATCTCATCATTAACTAATTGCTCATACAACTCTGCCACTACCTCACCTTGTGAGTTGCAGGTAGGGCATTGATGTACTTCGGTATAAGAACCATTACTCTCTCTTAAATAACCATTGCCTTTACAATGATCACATATCACCTTAATCTTTTGTTTTTCCATTCTTGTATCCTAACTTCTTTGCTGCTCGTGAAGCTAGTGCTTCAATTGTTTTACTAATTGTAAGTTGTGCATCTAAAAACTTACCGTCTGCTAAATAGTTTAGCTTCTTGTAAGTATCAATTGGTACAGATACTGATTTAAATTTAGCTGGATCTGCCATCTTTTCTCCTTTTGTTAATCATTATTTTATAAACATTGGATGATTTGGTTTTAATTTATAGTTTCTTCCACCCATAATCATTACTCTTTCTTTTCTGTATGGTATCCATGCATTTACCAAAGGTGCATCATCTAACCCATCCATACTATCTATATACACAGTAAGTGGACCTGCGTTTGTTTGCATAGTCACATAACAAGAACCTTCAGTTCTTGCATCTAACTTTATTCCTTTTGCATATCTATTTATAAATTTATGTTTTTTTCTATATGCTTTGTCTTCTTTACCTTCTATTTTTGATCTTTTCATTGTTTCTTCTTTCTGTTATTTGTTCTCTTCATGTATGGGAATATATGCTAAAATAAATAATTTGCAAGTATTATTTTTTTAAGATAGAAAGAAAGTCTCTTCTCACACCTTTTGTTTGTTCGTCCCTTTCTTGGGACGGGCAGACAAGTTAAATAGTAGTTTCTGGTGTGCAATAAAACTTAATAAACATATTATATTTATTAACTTCTACAGGACCTATCTGTTGCATTTTTACAATAGATTGTTCATAACCAAACATTAAACAATCATATTGATTATCGAATCCTTTTGGCCATTGGAATGGTTCTAAACAAGTACCTGCTACCTGTGAGCAGATAACTAAACTTAATAATATTTTCATTATTTTCCCTGGCCCTTGTACTTCTTCCAGGATCTACGTTTAGATTTATTCATTTTACATTTACTTGGATTACGTCCAATTGAAGTTTTGTGAAACGTAGCTTCGTGCTCCATGTGTTCTTTCCACTTTTTAGCCATCGTCCAACCATTCTTTTACAAAAGGTTTAGCACCATCTGCTGGTGCAGTAATCACAGGTAAGTAAGTTATCTTACCATTGATGTGTTGTTCTAAATCAGAACCACAATTCATACATCTAAAAAAAGATTGTTCGATGCCAACTAACATTGTGAACTGATCACACGTAGGACATTTACCATTTACAATCTCTGCTTCTACTTTAAATTTTTGTTTTTTCATTTTTCTATTATTCTTATAATTCTTTTTCTATCCTGGTAGACCTCTGTTTCTGCTTCTACCTTTTTACATTTAAAGACTACTCGCTCTGGATTTACTTCTTGTTTAGCTATGCGCTTTGAATAAAGGCACGCTTTTAAAGAATCTTTATAAACGTGTTCTATCATTTTTCCGTTTAATTCTAGTATTAATGCAAATACAATCTCTATCATTAATGACCATTCCCGTTTCTAATTAATTTTTCTACATCTTCTGTAAGTTTCTTTGTTCTTTCTTGTAAGAATTCTATATTAACTGCATTGTTTCTCATACTCTTAACTTCTACTTCTAACTCATCTAATAATCCTGCGATATGCTCCACCAACATGAAGAGCTCCGCCTCTCCACTTGATTGACCAAGTTCTCCACGTGGGTATTTAATTCTAAATTCTGTGTTGTGTTCTAAATCTTTTTGAAATAATTCTAATTGAGTGCTGTGTTTATTAAGTTGTTCATTAATACCAAAATATGCCCACGTTCCAATTGCAACGAGCGCTATCAAAGACGCAACCGTCTTCATTGGCATTTGCACTTTAGCTTCGTCAGATATGTTTAATGGTTTATTACTCATTTGGTCCTATAAACTTGTCGCCCATAAGTTTTATATCAGGATTTTCTTTCTTATAACTATCTTTCAGATCATCCCAATGACTGTTGTCAGGCTTCTTGTTTTCAGGAATTATTATACCAGAACATTTTTGTACTAGCAATGCGAAGTTAGGATTACGTGCAATAGTGGGGTTATTGTTGACTTTTCCACACATTTTCATCAACTCTAATTGCTGTTTTAACTGTGCATTTTCTGTTTGTACTTCTCTAAATTCTTTTGTGCAGGCTGAACCTAAATACTTTCTCCATGTAAGTCTTACGCTGCGATCATCACTATAATTGTTGTAATCATTAGTATTGCTGTAGTGCCTGTAATTATAGTCGGAATCTCTTTGTTCCACGGAGACATCAAAAGATCCAGTACTACAAGTATTAGTACCGTCGTTAAGATATTCATTACGCGGATATGCAGGTTTTATAAAACACAACAACACAAATAAAATAATTAATGCACCTGTAAAATAATAATTCATCCTGGCTATCTCCATAGTTCATTACCTACTTAAATCCTTAATATCATAACTGTTTTCTCTAACTTGATCAGCTAATTGTCTGTATAAATTTTCTGCCATCTGCCATGTTGCTTCAGCCGAAGATAATCTTGTATTTATTTCTGCAATATTTTTTTGAGCTTGTTTAAGATCTCGTTCTAGATTTATTATTTGTTGTTCTGATGAATTAATGCTATCTGTAAGATTAACAACATAACGAACACCTGTAAATGTCCCGACTAATACCGACGCGACTACAGGCACCATTACTATATTTTTCTTTAACAAATCTACTAAATTCATTCACAAAGCCTACAGTATAATTGCTGCTGCTAATATAACTGCAATTATAATTACACATACTTTGTGGTTCATCCAACAATGTATTGCTTTATTTTTAATTTTATCAATCATCTTTTTTTTCCTCTATTTCGTAAAAGAAGTCGTCCGTGTCTGATGTTCTCCACTTGCCGCTATCTTCTACGTTCCATTCGTTAGTTTGTACTTTCCAATCCGGAATGTTTTCTTTTACGGTAAAGGAAGGTAGGTCCCAAATACATCTATTGTTTGGTTGTGCTGCAAAATTGCCATCGTCTAGTGCAATTATGTGTGCGCACTTATGTTCGTGCGGTATCTCCGAATGATCGGTGTCTAGTATATTAGCATCTGGGTGTCCCCAGTCAATAGTAAATAAATATGCACCGTGATGTTTCTTTTTATCTTTACCAAAATAATAACCGGAAGCTGCGCTTAAGATAGACCAATGAGTGACAGTAGGGTAATAAGAAAAACAATTCCAAAGCTCCAGTTCATCAAGTCGTCTTGTGGGCACTCTGGATGGGTCAAATCCCTTTTGAATAAACGCGCTAATTGGTAAGCGATAAAATATTGCACCGTTACCCATAAGAGCGTGAAATAATATAGCACGGCCCCCCATACTAGTAATGCCAAAGATAATACACTCTTCAACTTCTCCATGGCCTTTTTTAAGATCATATAAATATTCCTTCCTAATTTGTGCGTAGATAGTTGGTATGTTTGCGTTTAAGTATGCCATTATTTAATTTCACCCCAGTTGTCTCCCTTCTCATAGTCTACTTTGTTTGGAACCTCTAGTTCCACAGCGGACTCCATTATCTCAATAATTTGTTCTGCCTTTTCATCAGACTCAACAGAAATATCTACCTCATCATGAATCTGAATATGTGGTATTATACCATTTTCATACAAAGCTACCATAGATTTTTTTGTCATATCTGCAGCACTACCTTGTATTAATTTGTTTAAAGCTTTGTAAGTAAATGCACGTTTTAATGGCTCATCGTATTCTTTTCTAGCCTGTTCTAACGGCAAAGGTTTAAATACTCCAAACTGAACTGGTTGCCATAAATCAAAATGACATGCACGTCCACCTAAAGTTCTAATCTTGCCTCGATCATTTGCCTTACGAGATACATTGTCCATTAGTTGTTTTACAAACGGAGCCTTTGTGTGATATTGTTTTATTAATTTTTCAGCAGAGTCTTTCATCAATCCTAACTCTGCCATCAATTTATTTTTACCCATACCATACATCAAACCTAAATTAATTGTTTTGGCTTGTTTACGTTCAATGCCTGCCATGTCTGCAACAACTTGGTGAAAGTCTGCATTTCCTGTATTATATGCATCTACAATTTCATCTACACCCATTAAGTTTTGTAACTTTGCATAGTGTACTAAAATTCTTGGTTCTTGTTGTGAGTAGTCAAATGATCCCCATTTAGCTTTTTCTTCTGGAATAAATATAGATCTTATCATCGGTCCGAGTTCCGGATGCCTCGCTGGAATCTGCTGTAAGTTTGGATTGCTCATAGAGAATCTACCAGTCACCGTTCCGCCTGCATCTGATCGTATTTGATTTATGTCGGCATGTATTCTACCATTAACTGCATGTTTAGTTATTGAGTCTATAAATGTAGTATGGGCTTTGTTTATCTCTCGTGCATCTGCAATTAGTTTTGGTAGTTCGTGTGGATGGTTTTGTAAAAAGTTTTTTGTAAAACTAGGTTCATTACTTTTTTCTGTTCTATCATAAGGAAGTTTTAAATTGTCAAACGCTTTTGCAATGCTTCGAGCTGCGTGTATTTCTACTTCAATTCCTGTTAAACCTTTGATCTTACTAACAATTTTAGCCTCACGATCCATAAGATTTTTTTTCAATTTGTCTGCATGTTCAAGATTAACTCTTACACCTTTGAATCTCATATCAACTAAACAAGGAAATAATTTTGTTTCTAATGTAAAGACATCCATAAGTTCTTGATTGTATAATTCTACTTTTAATCTTTGCCAAAGTTTTAGTGTAGACTCCGCATCACGTTCCGCGTACTGTCCAACAAAAAGCGCAGGCAATCTCCACATATCTTTTTTAGGATCTAATCCATACTCTTTTGCTGCAGCATTTAAAACGTTTTCATCTTTACCAATACCTACATAAAATTTTGCTAATATATCTAACCGATAAGATAATCTATTTTCATCTATTAATGACGCTGCAATCATTGTGTCAACAATCTTTCCTTTAACAATAACACCTGCTGCTCTTAACCAACAAATATCATACATTGCATTATGAAATATAAAGGTAGTATCTGGTTGGTTACAAACATCTTGTAGCCAAGATAAAACTAAATTCTTGTCCATGTTGCCACCGGACTCGTGTTGTATTGGAAAATAACCTGCCCAACCTTCTACGGCTACAGCAACTCCAGCAATGTGACCTCTACCGGTAACATTACCTGATCCCAGTGTCATTAAATAAGGATCATTAGTTTCTAAATCGATTGCTATTTCTTTGTGTCCTTTGAGATCTTTAAGTTCATCAGGCATTACCCATTCCGTTTGTGGTGTAAACAAAGGAATTTGAGTACTTCTCATTCGTAGTCCCTTTCAAGAACCATCTCTAAATAGTGTATAGCTTTTCTCACGTCCTCTTCTTTTCCCTTCGATTGATGTCTACAGATATATTTTATAGCGTTGCCCTCTGCAAAAAGCAACTTGTTTTCGTTTATAAATTCTGCGGGTTGAATTTTCATGCTTTTGTAGTGCTTTCCACCAACCTGTTTATCTAGTGAGTCGTATGCAGCTTTTTTAAATATTTCACTGTTTGTCATTTTGTTTCTCCTCATAATCTTTATATTCTTTTATTAATTTTTCTGATGGATGATAAACATCCACAGCTGAATGACAGTTAGGACAAGATAAATTACTTACAATATCATAGTCTTCATTGTCTTCAATGTCGTGATCCCCACCCCAAATTAGTTCAGTGTTGCAGTGCCAGCAGTTCATTTTTTTCCTCCTTTAATAACTTCAAATGTTATAGGAGGTTTCCAACCGTCCAATACATCTTGAACAAAAGCTTTATAAGCTAAAAATCCTTTCTCTGTCATATGACCTTTTGAATTATAAATAATATCCATTGTTAATAAACAAGGAACTTGAGTTTCATCTTTTGCATACAAAGGAAAATTATCTTCTATTGTTTTTTGATGTTTATCATAGTCATCTAAAAAACTATGACGACTTTCCATAAATGCATCTTGTATTATTTGTCTCTCTTCTCTGGTATTTTGCTTATGTTGTTTTGGTATTTTCATAATATATAAGCCCGATCAAAATCTTTTGGATCCAAGACATGCAATTCACGCTTCGCTCTCGTCGCTCCAGTGTAAAATAATCTATGTAATTCATCTGGATCATAACTAAATGTTTCAAGTGCTGCGTTCGTTATGTCTTGCATCAATAAAACTTTGTCAGCTTCTCCTCCTTTCGCTCCGTGTATTGTTGACATTGTTATACGAGGATTTTTATTTAGTGTTTCTCCATTCGCCCTCATGTTACGAATGTAGTTTTCAGTAATAGTATCGAGTCCTTCAAAAGATTCATACCAAACTTTATCTATTACTAAACCATGTTTATCTTTACAATCTTGTATTGTATATTTTTCATCAGAGTGCAGAGTCTTACCTTTTTGAAATCCAGATAATACATTTGATCCAAGATACTCATAAATATTTTTAATTTCTAAATGATTTAATTGATCTCCCTTTCGCCAGTGTTCCCAATTATTTAATGCAAGTAATAATTTCAAAGGTACAGAGTTCATTCCTTTAAATTGAAAATACCATCCTTGTAATTCACACAAATCTTTTGCATCGTCTAAAAAATGATTAGCTGAAGATAATACTAACCAGTTGCCTTTACTCATATCTACTTGTGTAATATCAGAATATCTTTTTAAGATACCTTCTTCTTCTCTTGGTTTATATTTTTTATCAAATCTATTTTGTACTTTGTTAATAATATTTTGTGACAATTCGTGTATGGGTCCACCAGGTATACGATAAGATTGATCTAATACTTTTATATCAGTTACTTCTTCTTTAAGTGCAATAAAATGATCTACATCTGCACCGGCCCATTTAAATATAGCTTGATCATCATCACCAGCTATGTAAGTTTTTTCTGCGTTAGCCCAAAGTTTTCTTACCATTTCCCATTGTATTAAAGATAAGTCTTGTGCTTCATCTATAAACAATACCTTAAAACTATTCACAGATTCTTTTTCAATATAGTCTAATAATAAATCGTTAAAATCTTTTAGTCCTTTTTCTTTTTTAAATCTTTTAAGTTCTTCTGCCAATAAAAATAATGTGTTACGTTCTATGTCTAATATGTTTTGTCTTGAATCATAGTATTCTAATAGATCTATTCTCTTAACTGCAGCTGTGTTTATGATTGTCAAATATTCATTGTCTGAATTAAATGTACCATCACTATCAGAAAATCTTGCAACTTTAATTGGTATGCCACATTTTTCTCCAAACTCTTTGTAGTCATCTCGACCCATCATTTTTTCTTTGGTCATACCTAATTGATTAAATGCATAGGAATGAAGTGTTCTAAAATTACTTAAATCATTCTCGATATCTAAATTAAATTTGTCCGCAGCTCTATTTGCCGCTTCTGTTGCGGCTTTTTTAGTAAACGAAAAGTACCCAATTTGTTTAGGTCTTATCCCTTGCTGTATAAATTCGTCCACTAGATTCAGCAGTGTTGTTGTCTTGCCCGTTCCAGGTGGTCCTAGTATTATTGTTTTCATATTTTTTTACTCTCCTTGTTAATAGTCTGTTTTTCATTTTAAGATATTCGTTTTCTTTTTCTAGTTTTTCTAGTTTCAAACGAAACCTTAAATGCCAATTAACTCCTACATCTTTATCAAACATTAAAAATGTTCTTCTTGATAAGGTAGTTTAGATGTAGAAGCTTCTACTTGTTTCATTGTTTTAATTTTAATTAGTCTTGGTTGTTGCTTCTTAACTCTAACTCTCTCCTCTTCTACAAATACATCTAATTGTTTTAATAAATTACCTGTCTGTGTTTTATCTTTCTCCCAATGATTTCTTTTACAAAAATTAAAAAAGTCTTCCATTCTAAAATATGTAAAACCATCTTCTGTAAAAGGTAGCTTATTAAATATATCATCTATTGTTCTTGCTGATTGTCTGTTTGTAGTCCAATCTTGTAAGAGTCCTGTAATTTCATTCATAGGATTTAAAGATTCTAAAGGTTCTACTTCTTGTAAATTTTGCATCATTGGTTTTAAAAAATGTTGTTTCCAATCTTTTGGTTTTGGTACAGGTACAACTAAATTAGCTTGATCTAAACATGCTAGTGCAAACATACCTGGATTATAAAGTTGTTCTGATTTTAATTCGATCCGCGTTCCACTGACATCTAAAAACCATTGTGGTGGTGTAGATGAATATTTAGTTAAACTTCCAAGTATAGGCATTTCTTCTTCACCAAATCCTACACCAAATCTTTTTGTTCTACATAAACCCGATTGACATACCGCGTTAATTGGTGCGTCTTTACATCTATACTTATCATAACCTTTTCGATTAACTGATTTAATTAATTGTTGAACCTCACCATTACTTAATGGTGGTTCCATAAATTTTTGATTAGCTTTTACTATTTCATCTTCCCATGTATCTGGGTTTGCTTGTTTATAATAAACTGCAATATTAAATAGTGCGTTGTTTCTTGAGCCCTCCCCAAAACCAATTGAAGCTAACTTATTTAAACAAGGAGGGCCACCAGGAAATGCTTCTTCTATTTTTTTTTCTTTCGTTTTAATTTGTTCCACCTCTTCTTTTCGTAAAGAAAAATCATCATAGAGCTTAAAAAATTCCTCAAGTGTACAACCGGTGCCATTATCGTTGATAGCATAACGTAGTCCTTTCATTTCATTGTGGTAGGGTAAGTTTAAAAAATTACCAGTGTCCCCACGATCCACTAATATTTCTGTTTGTTTTGGAAAAATTTCTGATCCCTCATAACCAAGTAGGATAGCAAAAGATTTTAATTTTGATTGCATCAAAGATGCAGGAATATTTTCTTTTGTAAATAAAAATACGTGTGCGCCGCCAGATTTACTACGGCAAACTATTAATGGGAGTTTAAGATTCCGAATACTTTTAATGAGGCCAACGTGATCAAGGTTATATTCGTCAATATCAATGCAGCCCCACCTACAATCATTATTTTCTGTGATAGGGATAATCCCAAGGGCGGGACCTTTTCCTGTAAGGTGGTTTTCCCAGAGTTCTTCGGTGACGGTACCACGTACAATAAAAGCTTTTCCTTGTTGCTTTCCGTTTTCGCCACGTTCTCCAGGTTGATATTGTCCATATGCTATAGTTAGTCCACTAAATATATTTTTGAATTTATCTTTTTTCATTATCATTTCTTATTTCTTTGTAAAGGGGGAAGTTGCCTTCCCCCTTGTTTTTATTAGTAAGGAGTTGAATCCTTAACTTTCTCTTCCACATCAGCTTTTGTTTGAACGTTCCCTTTAGATACATTTCCAGAAAAATCTTTTGCACTTAAGTACAAAGACTTATCTTCTTGTCCTAAAATTCTGTCCTGTGTCACAACCCAACCATACCAAGAACCTTTATCGTTCTTTTGTAAGGTAGAAGCTAGATTATAGACAACACCGTGCATAGGAGGGATAGCAAATCCACCCTTGCCATCAGCAATTTGTATGGTTTTCATCATAGAATTCCATTTTTTACTGACATTTAATTGAGTTGATTTCATAGTAATCAAAGCAGGAGTATAACCACCTGTTTTTGTCTCAATCATTACGTAGTAAGAAGCTGTCTCTTCTAAATAGTTACCATTAGGTAATCTAATTTTAGAACCATCCCTCTTACCTGTTGTGATTACCGGACTGTTCGGTAGGTGAACTGCAACCGGAGCACCTGGTCCATCCCCTCTATCCGACCATTCTGGATAATCTTTTTTATAGTAACAAGGAATTATCTTGATACCTTTTTTACCATCATATAACTCACTGGTAACAGTATTATAAATCATACCTGGTTTGGCACCATCTATATACTTTGCATCACCATCAGTTACTTGCGGCGATAGTTGTCCCAAGATTCTGACAAACGGTAACGCCATATCTTCTTGCGTCATGTTTTCAAAACCTTTGGATACGTCATCACCAAACAATGCTAGTGATGTGTCTTGTTTAGCTTTTATTTCATTAGCCATTATACATTCTCCATTAGTTATTTCCGGGTGATTTTAGTTTTGTCTTTAATCCACGTACTAAAGACATCGGAAGGCATATCGAGCCCGGACTCGATACGCTCCCTAAATAGGGCAGTCAATGTCATCCAAGCCACATCAGATTTCTGTTGTGGTTGAAAGCCATTCTCTGCCGCAAGGTTGAGCAATTGCTCCGCCTTGTCATCTTCTCCCTTCCCAAAAGTAACAAAGACATTGTTTTTAATAATATCTCCTAACCCTTGATCACGAAGCCAGTTATAGGCTGCTTGTCTCTTCGCTTCATCTTTTGGAAGAGTGCACCTAAATTCTTTTTTTACAGATACTTTAGAACCATCAGCTAATTTTATTTCTGATAGTCCTTGCTCTGCAAGTAATTCTGGTATCACACGAGAACTGATATCATCAGCCTCTGCTTTTTTACTTTTGAGTTGCTCTTCTAAAGTTGCAATCTCATCTTCTTTTTGTTTTAACTTTACACATTCTTGTGCAACAGTTGAAACATCTACATCATCTAAAAGATCTTTTGAATCTTCTAACATCATATTTCTTACGTCACTCATATTATCCTTTCTGATAGCCGTCCACTTCTAATGGATAGTATCTATATTCACGTTTATCCCACTTCAACATATTGAACTGTCCGTTTGTAGTTTCACCTACTAGCCAAGTTGAGATACCTATTATTACAGGATCTCCTACAGCAAGTAAATAATCTTCTTTACGAAAGTCTTGTAAATTTTTTCTCATCTTTTGCACATAAGGTGCAGTAGAAAATATTGCCTGATCTCTATTAGGCAAACATATTACAAGGTATCCATAATCGGATGCACTTAATATATTTATATTAGGTGGTGGTTGTTGAATTACATAAACAAATTTTTCTTTAGGAAAAGCTTTATTAAACTGTAAAAAACTTTGCAAAGAATCTGGCTTATACAACTCAAATATTTTATTTTTCATTTCTTATTTCTTGACAACCTTTACCATAGGCTTTATATACTTGTCAACTAGAAAGAAGAAAAAAATTATGAAATATAAATTTAAAACTAAACCCTATGCACATCAATTAAATGCATTAAAAAAGTCATGGGATAAAAAAGAGTACGCATATTTTATGGAAATGGGTACAGGTAAATCAAAAGTATTAGTCGATAATATGGCAATGCTATATGATAAAGGTAAAATAAATGGGGCGTTAATTATAGCACCAAAGGGTGTATATAGAAACTGGTATTCACAAGAAATACCTATTCATTTAGCTAGTCATATAGATCATAAAACAGTACTATGGACTGCGACCACATCTAAAACAAAGGATAAAGAGTATCAACAATTGTTTAAATCTGACTATGACCTTCACATCCTTGTGATGAATGTGGAAGCATTTTCGACAAAAAAAGGCCTTGAGTTTGCCGCAAAGTTTATGAATTGCCACAAAACTTTAATGGCTGTCGATGAGTCTACAACTATTAAAACACCTACTGCAAAACGAACAAAATCTATCTGTAATTTGGGTAAGTATGCTAAATATAGAAGAATACTTACAGGCTCTCCTGTAACAAAAAGTCCATTAGATCTCTACACTCAATGTGGTTTTCTTGATGAAGAGTTATTAGGATTTGGTTCCTTTTATTCGTTTAGGAATAGATATGCAATTATGGTAGATAGAAATTTTGGCGGACGTAGAGTACAAATACCTACAGGATACCAACGTCTTGATGAATTATCAGAAATATTAAAAAAATTTTCAGACAGAGTTTTAAAAGAAGACTGTCTAGATTTACCTCCAAAGACATATATAGAAAGACAAGTAGAGTTAACCGAAGAACAAACTAAAGCTTATGCTACAATGAAATCCGCGGCCCTCGCTACTTTAAAAGGTAAGATGGCAACCGCGCCTCACGTACTTACACAATTGATGCGTTTGCACCAGATCACTTGTGGTCATTTAAAGAATGATGACGGTAGTATTACTGAAGTAAAGAGTAATAGAATAAAAGCATTGCTAGAAGTCCTTGATGAAGTAGAAGGTAAAGTTATTATCTGGGCCAACTATGTATATGATATTAAACAAATTGTTAACGCAATTAGTGATGAGTATGGAGATGATTCTATTGTTCAATACTACGGTGCCGTTGATGCTGAAAAAAGACAAGATAATATTAAAAAATTTCAAGACCCTAATTCTAAAGTACGATTCTTTATTGGTAATCCACAGACCGGTGGTTATGGTATTACTTTAACAGCTGCTAATAATGTTATTTATTATTCTAATGGTTATGATTTAGAGAAAAGATTGCAGTCAGAAGATAGAGCCCATAGAATAGGACAGAAAAAATCTGTAACATATGTTGATCTTATAGCACCAAAAACAGTAGATGAAAAAATACGAAAAGCTTTACGTAAAAAAATAAACATAGCAACTCAAGTAATGGGAGAGGAGTTAAGAGATTGGATTTAATTTTATTAAATGACGGTCTGTATCATCTAGTAGAAGTTACAAAAGAAATGATGCAAGGAATTGAGATTATGGCTGAAGTAGATTGTTTTGATTTATGTGACATACTACGTTTGCATTTAACTACATACTATGACGTACCATACAATGTCCATGTAATGAATGATGGTACTGGTGATTTTTATGGTTGTATCTGTAATTAAATATCTTGCAATCCAGTTTCACGATTTAAGAATTTGTATTCAATCTTTTGTATATTAAAATCTTTTTTAATTTTATTACAAATTTTTTCTACATCAAACTCGCCACAAGAATAAACATCAAATTGCATCAATGCAGGATTAGGTTCATCCCAAATATGCATAGCGATGTGTGAAGTTTCAATAATTGCAACCGCTGTAATACCTCTGTTGCCGGGCATAGAACAATATTTTACATAAGGACCCATGAATATTTTCATATTAATAGAGTCTACAAATTCTTTCATCCACTCTGTTAATTGTTCTTCGTCCATTGGTGGACGTGATGCTTCTGCTCTAACAATTAAATGTTTGTGTACTAATAGACTGTTTTCCATCGCAGCTTTTTACACTAAATCGACGGCTTTTCCAATAATAGGTTTATATTTAGTTTTTTTATCTTCACGATATGCTCGTAAATATTGATGTCTAGGATTAAAAGGTATGTAACTTGCATGGATCCATCCCGAGTTAGGTTCTCCAGGTGTGTAGTACTCGAGGATTAATTGATCTACCTCACAATTCATTTTAACCCAGTCCGCTACTTCAGCGTTGTCAATTCCCATACATTCGAAATCAACCGCTTCAGCTTTTGAATGTTGACTGGACAAACTCGATCCTATGGCTACACACAACTCTGGGCTACGATAGCCCGAGGTCACCTTTACCCTGCCAAACTGATCACGTACCGGCTGTAAAATATTTTCACACAATGCTTTTAGTTTATCTATTTGATCAGCGTTAGGTTCATTGTCAATACCTTTACGTATTGCTGTATCTGATTTTGTTAATTCTTGAAGAGAAAAATTTCTAGATAATTGCATAA
>CAACVD010000331.1_pt1 | contig 18353 bp, 16 predicted proteins | sample 2381771 | NCBI WGS metagenome assembly CAACVD01 (sample SAMEA5211965, study PRJEB30684) | marine metagenome | biome: Marine; feature: Epipelagic; material: Water | collected 2015-10-15 | depth 15 m | reverse complement strand
TACCAACACCTGTTGACATTATAATATGTGGCTCTTGATCTACATATGGTATATGTGGCCAATATTTTTTAAATTGTTTAGGAAAACAAGAAGTAAAAGATACATCTAAACCTTGTTCACAAAGTAAACCTGTTAGTGTAGAACAAAATAGTCCACACTCAAAAGAAATTAACGTATTTATTACTTCTAACTTTTCTTCAAATTCTTGTTCCGGATGATGGCTATCTTCGTCAATGGCCATTTTATTAAATTCATTTGATTCACAAACTCTAGACGTAAATATAAAAACATATGGTGCTGTTATTATATGTTGATAGTTTCTATTTACAACATGTTTAGAATGATCTAGATAACCACTTTTCATAGCGTCATCTTCAACTTTGTGGTGATTCTTAATACACAATTTCCATATTCTTTCTTTTTCAGCCTGATCCTCTGGACCGATAACATTTACTCTGTAAGGCATGTATTGTTGTTTAGAAGGAGTTAGTTGCCATGCCTTCTTCAAACATTCATTTACAGTTTCTTTACTTGGTATATTTTTGTCATCATATATCCAAACGTGTTTTCGTTTTTTAAAAGTTTCGTATATATTACTTTGTGTCATATGGTGAGTCGTGTTTTTGGTCCTTTGCTAATTGTATTCGTCTTTTTAATTCTTCTCTATTATCAGTTGAAGTGCCTGGTGTATCTTTAACCCAATTTATTATATCTTCAAAGTCTGCTTTTCTATCTAAATCCCAATTACTTCTTCCGTTTTCTATATCAGGACCATTTTCTTTCATCCATTGCTCTTTGTAATATTTACCATAACCTATAGAACATGTTAATAATGGTATAGTGTTAACAAAAGGTACATCGTGCCACTTTTCTACTCTTTTTGGAAAACAAGTTGTATATGTTATGTCAATACCTTGTTCTACTAATATACCTGTTAATGAAGCTGCAAATAATCCAACTTCTATACTTGTTGCTTGTGCCAATGTTTCGTGTTGATCTGAAAACTCTGGTTCACTAAAGTGACCGTCTTTAGCAATACACTTTTTATTCCATTCATTTGTTTTTTCTGGATCAACAGTTCTAGATGTAAATACTATTACATATGGAGCGTCTGATAAATGTTGATATGTTCTATTGACTTTAAATTTTGTTTCTGCTAATTGTTTCTTTTTATGGGCTCTGATTTCTACATCATGGTGGTTAATCATCGCCTTATCCCATACTTTTAGTTTTTCATCGTCAAATTCTTTTTCTGGTCCTAATATATTTACTTCATATGGATAATAATTTTGTTTTGATGGTGTACAGTGCCAGGCATGCCATAGTGCGTCTGTAATTGTTTCTCTGTTAGGTATCTTATCTTTATGATACTCTATAACGTGTTTTCTTTTTTTAAATATTTGATAGGTTTGTGTAGTCATTGTTTTTTATTCCTTCTAATATTTCTTTTGCAATTGCCTTGTGTCCTAGTTCGTTAGGGTGGTCGTCTAATTCTGACACTTGCAAATCTTCTTTTTTTCCATACTTACTTTTCATTTGTGTTATATCTAACATATTGTCGCCATCTAGATAAGAAGAAAGAGGCCAGTTTATAAAGTTATTTATATAATCCTTATAGTTAGTTATTTCTTCACAAATTTTTGTTAAATCTCTTTCTTTGTTTTTGAGTGTTTTATACGGCACTACATTATCTGTTAATTCAGGATTTAATAATATATCTTCTTCGGTGGGTTTTAGTCCTTGATACATATTCTCAAATAAATTTCCCATTTGAAAATGACAATAAGGTAAGTTATATCTTTCGCATAGTGTTTGAAAACTTATCATATATCTCATAGATTTTTTTACAAGATTTAATAAATCTGATTGAGGATCAACTCTTAAAGAATGCCAAGTGCTAAACCAACCTTTTTGATAGTCTTTTCTATGAGATTGTGTCCAACCAGCTATGACCATACCTATTTCTTCTTTAGGTGTTTTCATTATTTCATCTTGTATAGTACTATAAATGTAATCATTGCCTTGACCACCTTTACCTAAACAAATTAGTTTCATACCTAATTCTTTTGCAACAAGTTCAGGCCATTTTGGATAAGAAAAGTCCCATGTAGGATGGCAGATTGATTCAAAATTTATATCTGAACAACTATCGCCACTAACTATTAATTTTTTCATAAAATAATTTATTAAACGCTATTTTCAATTTTTGTTTTGGTTCTTCTTTAAAGTTTAAAGGTCCGTAATCATATTCGGGCATTAAATAAGTTTTCTCTACAATATACTCATACACTGGTTCATGTTCTTTGTCAACTAGTGTTTCGTCAAAAATGTCACTAGTACCTAATGCTCTTTTCATCATCTGACAAGTCTTAATAAGATTTTGATCTGCTACAGGAACAGGATTGCCTTTACTGTCTATATAACTAACTTGATCTAATTTTTCGTTTGCTATTATTTCAATCATAGATTATTTAATATACCATTACAAGTATCTTTTATTTCCTCATCTGTTAACCATGGATGTATAGGTAAAGTTAATATAGTTTTACTAACATTTTTGGCATTTTTACAATTGTCACTTCTATGTTCTATATTTTTATACATAGGTCTTTCTGAAATAGGTTTTTCATAGTGTACTTGAGCACCTATCTTTTGTTTTATTCTATCTCTTGCCTCGCCACCTTCAACAGGATCTCCTTCATCAAATCTTATAATATATTTGTGATACGTATGATTGAGACCGTTAGTTGGTTTGTGTACGTACATATAACCATCTAATTGTTCGTCATATTTTTTTGCTATGGCTTGTTTTGCCTCAATATATTGATTTAATTTTTTTAATCTATAATCTATAAACTTTGCGTTAAAGAATAACATTTTAGAGTTATATCCTAATACCTCGTGGTTACCATGTTTTCTTAATTTGATACACATATCAGCGTAGTCTTTGTTATCTGTCAATACCACGCCACCTCCGGCGATCCCACCTATTGTTTTGTTCGCATTAAAGCTTATTGTACTTAATTCTCCTAGAGTACCTGCTTTAGTGCCATTAAGACTAGAACCTATGGCCTGAGCTGCGTCTTCTACAAACGCTATATTTTTCTCTTTACAAAATTTTAATATCTCTGTCACATCTGACATACTACCAAATAAATGTGGATAGACAATTGCTTTTACTTTGTCTGAATACATACGTTTGATACTGTCAAGTGATATATGATAAGTGTATGGGTCTATATCACAAAATACTGGTGTTGCACCTACCATAGATATACAAGACGCTGTTGATATCCATGAGAAGTTGGTTGTTAATACTTCATCGCCTGGTTTTACACCTAAACATTTTAAAGAAAACATTAAAGCGTCTGTACCGTTTTGACATGCAACGGCATATTTTCTTGGTATTATACTTGTGATTGTTTTTTCTAGAAACTCTATGTTTTGTTCCTGATTTTCTTTCATGCATTCATCAAAGAGTTTAGTATAGTTCTCTTTGTCATGCTCATATTCATATTTCCATGCGTCCATTATTTTATATCCTTTGCTACTTTTTTACCTTTTTCAAAATACGTTTCAACTTTTACTGCGTCATCTTCTTGTCTTGCTTTACAATGATGAAGACACGTTTTCAATATACTATTTATGTTGTCTCCTATATCTCTAGCCTGGATCAAGTCATTTTCAAACTTCTTCCATTCTTTCTGATCTAGTATGTCATCTATACTATTATGATCTTCTAACTTACTAACTTTATAAAGAGGTTGATACTTTTCATCTTTTGTTGTTTTAGGGTGATCACACCAACAACAAGGTAATAGATGACCTCTGTTATCTATCGCCAAAGGCATAGGCACAAAGCTTTTATCGTCTGGATCAGGCAGACATTTAGGTTTAATTTTTATATACATCGTTTTTAGATTTTAAAGCTTTTGTTGGCATAAAAGGATCGTCATCACTCAACCACCTTGAAGACTCTACAGATATAAAACTTAATCCTTCGTCTTCAGCCATTTTTTTACAAGTATCAATATCATTTTCATTATAGTTAAATCTTATACATTGCCATACAGGTGTACTTAATAAATGTTTCTTAGCCTCTTTCATTATTTCAAACATTTTCTCCCCATCTTGGTTTTTCCTATACTTGTGGCTGTCTTTTGGTAAACCGTCACAAGCAAAAATCCAAACTGCTTTAGGGTTTGCTTTCCAAGATTTAATATACCAAGATATTGGTTTAGCTGTAGCTGCATTATGAACAAATACCTCTGGCACATCTTTTAATTCTTTCATTATCTCATTAAATTTAGGGTGATGTACAGGATCAGATAACTGACCACAAAAAGCAACATCTTTAAAAAACTTTGCAATCATTTTAATTTCTTTTATAGTTAAGTCACGACCATGTGGTACTAGGCCGTTATTAGTAAAAGATGTTTGCCTTTGACAATTAGGACATTCAAGAGGACACCTATGTGTCACATCTAAATTTAATCTACGTCTTTGTTTAAAGTATGTCATTCATTGCCTTTATAATAACTTCTATATTTGGTTTGTTAACAGGATCAGTAAGACAGTTTGCTGGTCTTTTATAGTAAATAGGTCCTGCGTCTTTAATATTTTTATCTCTTGCATATATAAAATTCATTCCAAAGAAACGACACTCTTGCATTAATCTTGGTGCCGGATCAAATGTATGTTTAGTATAAACGTAAGTATCAAACATGCCTAATAAATTCTTTACAGGTACAAATACATGATTTAAATTATAATCTATGTACTTATCTTTATATGCCAAGATACCATGATTTTGGTATTTGTGAATATGTTTTTTTAGTTCAGTATAATAACTTTCGTTTGTACCTAAAAACAAATATTTAAACTTAACTTCTCTGACTATAGGTTTATATACATTGTAGTTAATAATCTTTTCAAATTGTCTACCAACACCTGTTGACATTATAATATGTGGCTCTTGATCTACATATGGTATATGTGGCCAATATTTTTTAAATTGTTTAGGAAAACAAGAAGTAAAAGATACATCTAAACCTTGTTCACAAAGTAAACCTGTTAGTGTAGAACAAAATAGTCCACACTCAAAAGAAATTAACGTATTTATTACTTCTAACTTTTCTTCAAATTCTTGTTCCGGATGATGGCTATCTTCGTCAATGGCCATTTTATTAAATTCATTTGATTCACAAACTCTAGACGTAAATATAAAAACATATGGTGCTGTTATTATATGTTGATAGTTTCTATTTACAACATGTTTAGAATGATCTAGATAACCACTTTTCATAGCGTCATCTTCAACTTTGTGGTGATTCTTAATACACAATTTCCATATTCTTTCTTTTTCAGCCTGATCCTCTGGACCGATAACATTTACTCTGTAAGGCATGTATTGTTGTTTAGAAGGAGTTAGTTGCCATGCCTTCTTCAAACATTCATTTACAGTTTCTTTACTTGGTATATTTTTGTCATCATATATCCAAACGTGTTTTCGTTTTTTAAAAGTTTCGTATATATTACTTTGTGTCATATGGTGAGTCGTGTTTTTGGTCCTTTGCTAATTGTATTCGTCTTTTTAATTCTTCTCTATTATCAGTTGAAGTGCCTGGTGTATCTTTAACCCAATTTATTATATCTTCAAAGTCTGCTTTTCTATCTAAATCCCAATTACTTCTTCCGTTTTCTATATCAGGACCATTTTCTTTCATCCATTGCTCTTTGTAATATTTACCATAACCTATAGAACATGTTAATAATGGTATAGTGTTAACAAAAGGTACATCGTGCCACTTTTCTACTCTTTTTGGAAAACAAGTTGTATATGTTATGTCAATACCTTGTTCTACTAATATACCTGTTAATGAAGCTGCAAATAATCCAACTTCTATACTTGTTGCTTGTGCCAATGTTTCGTGTTGATCTGAAAACTCTGGTTCACTAAAGTGACCGTCTTTAGCAATACACTTTTTATTCCATTCATTTGTTTTTTCTGGATCAACAGTTCTAGATGTAAATACTATTACATATGGAGCGTCTGATAAATGTTGATATGTTCTATTGACTTTAAATTTTGTTTCTGCTAATTGTTTCTTTTTATGGGCTCTGATTTCTACATCATGGTGGTTAATCATCGCCTTATCCCATACTTTTAGTTTTTCATCGTCAAATTCTTTTTCTGGTCCTAATATATTTACTTCATATGGATAATAATTTTGTTTTGATGGTGTACAGTGCCAGGCATGCCATAGTGCGTCTGTAATTGTTTCTCTGTTAGGTATCTTATCTTTATGATACTCTATAACGTGTTTTCTTTTTTTAAATATTTGATAGGTTTGTGTAGTCATTGTTTTTTATTCCTTCTAATATTTCTTTTGCAATTGCCTTGTGTCCTAGTTCGTTAGGGTGGTCGTCTAATTCTGACACTTGCAAATCTTCTTTTTTTCCATACTTACTTTTCATTTGTGTTATATCTAACATATTGTCGCCATCTAGATAAGAAGAAAGAGGCCAGTTTATAAAGTTATTTATATAATCCTTATAGTTAGTTATTTCTTCACAAATTTTTGTTAAATCTCTTTCTTTGTTTTTGAGTGTTTTATACGGCACTACATTATCTGTTAATTCAGGATTTAATAATATATCTTCTTCGGTGGGTTTTAGTCCTTGATACATATTCTCAAATAAATTTCCCATTTGAAAATGACAATAAGGTAAGTTATATCTTTCGCATAGTGTTTGAAAACTTATCATATATCTCATAGATTTTTTTACAAGATTTAATAAATCTGATTGAGGATCAACTCTTAAAGAATGCCAAGTGCTAAACCAACCTTTTTGATAGTCTTTTCTATGAGATTGTGTCCAACCAGCTATGACCATACCTATTTCTTCTTTAGGTGTTTTCATTATTTCATCTTGTATAGTACTATAAATGTAATCATTGCCTTGACCACCTTTACCTAAACAAATTAGTTTCATACCTAATTCTTTTGCAACAAGTTCAGGCCATTTTGGATAAGAAAAGTCCCATGTAGGATGGCAGATTGATTCAAAATTTATATCTGAACAACTATCGCCACTAACTATTAATTTTTTCATAAAATAATTTATTAAACGCTATTTTCAATTTTTGTTTTGGTTCTTCTTTAAAGTTTAAAGGTCCGTAATCATATTCGGGCATTAAATAAGTTTTCTCTACAATATACTCATACACTGGTTCATGTTCTTTGTCAACTAGTGTTTCGTCAAAAATGTCACTAGTACCTAATGCTCTTTTCATCATCTGACAAGTCTTAATAAGATTTTGATCTGCTACAGGAACAGGATTGCCTTTACTGTCTATATAACTAACTTGATCTAATTTTTCGTTTGCTATTATTTCAATCATAGATTATTTAATATACCATTACAAGTATCTTTTATTTCCTCATCTGTTAACCATGGATGTATAGGTAAAGTTAATATAGTTTTACTAACATTTTTGGCATTTTTACAATTGTCACTTCTATGTTCTATATTTTTATACATAGGTCTTTCTGAAATAGGTTTTTCATAGTGTACTTGAGCACCTATCTTTTGTTTTATTCTATCTCTTGCCTCGCCACCTTCAACAGGATCTCCTTCATCAAATCTTATAATATATTTGTGATACGTATGATTGAGACCGTTAGTTGGTTTGTGTACGTACATATAACCATCTAATTGTTCGTCATATTTTTTTGCTATGGCTTGTTTTGCCTCAATATATTGATTTAATTTTTTTAATCTATAATCTATAAACTTTGCGTTAAAGAATAACATTTTAGAGTTATATCCTAATACCTCGTGGTTACCATGTTTTCTTAATTTGATACACATATCAGCGTAGTCTTTGTTATCTGTCAATACCACGCCACCTCCGGCGATCCCACCTATTGTTTTGTTCGCATTAAAGCTTATTGTACTTAATTCTCCTAGAGTACCTGCTTTAGTGCCATTAAGACTAGAACCTATGGCCTGAGCTGCGTCTTCTACAAACGCTATATTTTTCTCTTTACAAAATTTTAATATCTCTGTCACATCTGACATACTACCAAATAAATGTGGATAGACAATTGCTTTTACTTTGTCTGAATACATACGTTTGATACTGTCAAGTGATATATGATAAGTGTATGGGTCTATATCACAAAATACTGGTGTTGCACCTACCATAGATATACAAGACGCTGTTGATATCCATGAGAAGTTGGTTGTTAATACTTCATCGCCTGGTTTTACACCTAAACATTTTAAAGAAAACATTAAAGCGTCTGTACCGTTTTGACATGCAACGGCATATTTTCTTGGTATTATACTTGTGATTGTTTTTTCTAGAAACTCTATGTTTTGTTCCTGATTTTCTTTCATGCATTCATCAAAGAGTTTAGTATAGTTCTCTTTGTCATGCTCATATTCATATTTCCATGCGTCCATTATTTTATATCCTTTGCTACTTTTTTACCTTTTTCAAAATACGTTTCAACTTTTACTGCGTCATCTTCTTGTCTTGCTTTACAATGATGAAGACACGTTTTCAATATACTATTTATGTTGTCTCCTATATCTCTAGCCTGGATCAAGTCATTTTCAAACTTCTTCCATTCTTTCTGATCTAGTATGTCATCTATACTATTATGATCTTCTAACTTACTAACTTTATAAAGAGGTTGATACTTTTCATCTTTTGTTGTTTTAGGGTGATCACACCAACAACAAGGTAATAGATGACCTCTGTTATCTATCGCCAAAGGCATAGGCACAAAGCTTTTATCGTCTGGATCAGGCAGACATTTAGGTTTAATTTTTATATACATCGTTTTTAGATTTTAAAGCTTTTGTTGGCATAAAAGGATCGTCATCACTCAACCACCTTGAAGACTCTACAGATATAAAACTTAATCCTTCGTCTTCAGCCATTTTTTTACAAGTATCAATATCATTTTCATTATAGTTAAATCTTATACATTGCCATACAGGTGTACTTAATAAATGTTTCTTAGCCTCTTTCATTATTTCAAACATTTTCTCCCCATCTTGGTTTTTCCTATACTTGTGGCTGTCTTTTGGTAAACCGTCACAAGCAAAAATCCAAACTGCTTTAGGGTTTGCTTTCCAAGATTTAATATACCAAGATATTGGTTTAGCTGTAGCTGCATTATGAACAAATACCTCTGGCACATCTTTTAATTCTTTCATTATCTCATTAAATTTAGGGTGATGTACAGGATCAGATAACTGACCACAAAAAGCAACATCTTTAAAAAACTTTGCAATCATTTTAATTTCTTTTATAGTTAAGTCACGACCATGTGGTACTAGGCCGTTATTAGTAAAAGATGTTTGCCTTTGACAATTAGGACATTCAAGAGGACACCTATGTGTCACATCTAAATTTAATCTACGTCTTTGTTTAAAGTATGTCATTCATTGCCTTTATAATAACTTCTATATTTGGTTTGTTAACAGGATCAGTAAGACAGTTTGCTGGTCTTTTATAGTAAATAGGTCCTGCGTCTTTAATATTTTTATCTCTTGCATATATAAAATTCATTCCAAAGAAACGACACTCTTGCATTAATCTTGGTGCCGGATCAAATGTATGTTTAGTATAAACGTAAGTATCAAACATGCCTAATAAATTCTTTACAGGTACAAATACATGATTTAAATTATAATCTATGTACTTATCTTTATATGCCAAGATACCATGATTTTGGTATTTGTGAATATGTTTTTTTAGTTCAGTATAATAACTTTCGTTTGTACCTAAAAACAAATATTTAAACTTAACTTCTCTGACTATAGGTTTATATACACTGTAGTTAATAATCTTTTCAAATTGTCTACCAACACCATTAGTATAAACTTCATGGTCGCATAAGTCAATTACTTTTTCTGGTTTAAAAAATTCTAGTGCTAAAGGATATTCTTTTGGATGATTTTCTGAATATACTGATATAAGAGGTTTCTTAAATAACAAACGTAAAGTTAATTGTGTGTCTTTATCATAATCTTTAATACTCTTATATGCCAGAGTTATCATACTTCTACCCATGATTAAATTTACATCAGCTTCTTCATAATCAAAATACACATGTTTGAAATGTATATACTTTTCTGTTAAGGCCTCTATGTAAGTTTCTTTGGTAAATTTATAGTGAGGTATAATTATAAGTTTTGCGTTAATACCTAAATCATTTAGATATTGTACTTGCTCAAAGCTATAATGCATTAAGCCGTCACCTGGTTTAGAAGTCACTATTACGTTTAATGTACTCATATATTAATATAACATATTATAAAATCAAAGTCAATGCCAGTTGATTATATCTTTGATTTCTGGTTTATATTCATTATGCTTTTTGTCTCTCCAAAATGGATTATCTTGATTCGTATGTTTATAACCAAGTGCCATAGCAAACATAATTTCATCATCAATAAATTTTAGTTTTTCATCATTCCATCTTTCATCATTATTGTTAGATAAACACAATATATAAGATACGTCTAAACCTTTTTCTAAACATAATGCTGATAGTGTTTTAGCAAACATGCCAATTTCTATAGCTACATCAGCTTCATAATCTTTATATCTTTTAGGATCAGTTAATGGATAATCGTGCCCTAAATTAATTTTTCTTTGTGTTTCTGGATTAGGTTTATCAACAAGTCTTTTTGTAAATACTAAAACATATGGTGCTTGTAGTTCGTGATTTTTGTTACCACCTTTTGTAGAAGAAGACAATTTATATAATAAGTTTTTTATTTCTTTTTTAGACTTATCTAATACGTGTATTTTATATGGTATTAAATTTTGTTTTGAGGCCACACAATCGTATGCTTTTGATAATAATGTTTCAATCATTTCTTTTGATGGCACATTATCTTTAGAGTATACTTTGATTTGTTTTCTTTTTTTTAATATATCTTCAATCATACTTCTATTTATATCTCATATAAATAGTTATATACAGAATGGAGGCTTTATGACCATAAAAGAAACGCATAAAAACTTAAAAAAGAAAGTTAATGAGTTAATCGGTATAAGAAGATCAACTAGAGATTCTAAAAGTTGGTTAGATTTGAGAGAGTTAAAAAAATGGAAATTAAGAGCAAAAGACAAACTGTTAAAAAGTAAAAAATGAAAACATATCAATACGATCTAGAAAAAATCAAACAAGAGTTATCTACTCTGCCAAATTATAACAAACAGTTATACTTACAAGGGTATTCAAAAGACATGAATCCTGAAGAAGGAGCTGGCGATGGCTATGCCATAGATAGCGTAGAACACACTTATAATATACCTCTTTTTGATATACCTTACATTAATAGTATAATGCAAGAACATAAACTTACTAGAACGAGATTGATGAGAATGAAACCAAAATCATGCTATCTATGGCACAACGACTTAACAAAGAGATTACATATACCAATTGAAACACATGAACATTGTTTTTTGATATTAGATAATGACAGATTTCATATACCAGCCACAGGTGAAGCGTATGTGATAGATACTACAAAAAAACATACGGCGTTAAATTGTTCAACAATAAATCGTGTTCATATTGTTGGAGGTTTGCCAAATGACCAATAGATTTCCTACGGCCGATGAAAGATGGCCTAGAGCAGGAGAAGTTATAAAAGAAGATATACTTTATGACGCCGTTATTACATCACTGCCAGGCATGGACAAAAGTAAACCGGCACCTGGTCCTTCTTTTCTAAAAGGTTACCTAGAACCATTAGGTTTTAAAATTAAAGTTATTGACGGCCATATGTATGACACGTTAGATAATATAGAAAAAGAAATATCAAAATACAATTTTAAATGGCTAGGTATATCAGTATTTTCTTTTATGCAAAAAGAAGATGGTTTACAATTAGGTAGAAGATTTGAAAATGTATTTTATGGTGGTTCAGGTGTTGATATTAAATGGCCAACTCCTTATTACATAGTAGGAGAAGGAGAATATGCTTTACGTGAGTTCTTAAACGGCAACTTTGATTATCCAGGTATTAACGGAAAACTACCAGTACAGATAGAAAACATAGAAGACTTACCACCACCAGATTATTCAGACGTAATACAACATCAAAAATATAGAAAGTTTATAATATCAGGATCAAGAGGTTGTGTTAGAAACTGTACCTTTTGTGATGTTGCAAGTATATGGCCTAAATTTAGATGGAAGACAGGTAAAAAAATTGCCGATGAAATGCATACGATATCTGAACAAACAGATATAAACAGAGTACACTTTTCAGACTCATTAATCAATGGTTCTATGAAACATTTTAGAGATTTGTGTAGAGAGTTATCTAGCAGACCTAAAAAGATTAAATGGGAGGCACAGTTTATTGTGAGAGATAAAAAAACTTTCTCACAAGAAGACTTTGACAATCTAGCAAATTCTGGTTGCAATGCTTTAGAAATGGGTATAGAAGCTGGTAATGAAGAAGTTAGAGATCACATGAGAAAAAAGTTTAGCAATGAAGATATAAAATACTTTGTAGAAAACCTAGGAAAACGGAATATTAATATGAAGTTCTTACTGATTGTCGGATATCCTACGGAAACGGAAAAAATGTTTGAAGATACTCTACAACTATTAAGAGACTATGCAAAGTATTCACATTTAATTGCCGTATCTCACCACGTAATGATGACTTTTAAAAATACTCCATTAGATTTTGATCATAGAGAGTTATTTGATAATGAGTTCGGATTTAAATGGAAAAATGAAAACTCTGATTTTGATATAAGATTTGAAAGATTTATAAAAGTATATGAATTAGGAAAAGAGTTAGGTTACCATTTTCAAGCACACTGTTTAGAGAAAATAGAAAGATACAAATCCGATAAACTTAATGAAGATAGAAAGTCTATAGGATTTGCTCACCCTAAAAAGAAAAATCAATTACACGTACAATCTTAAAAAGATTTATTAAATCCTAAAGTAAACTTTCTTCCTTCTTGACTAAATCCATGAGGTGATTCATAATTTTCATCAAGCAGATTTAACAAACTAACACCAAAGTCTATACCATAATAATTATATCCAAGATTTAAATCTAACAAATGTGTTTCAGGCATTGTTATAGTTGACCAATTAGAATTATGTACATCTAAATGTCTGCCTTTATATTTGTAATTAGTAGTTATAGAAAAGTTATTTTCTAATTCTTTTGTATGCATAAAACCAAGAGACCAGTTAGGTCTTCTTAATTGTACTACATCAATTTTTTTACTATTTAAATGACTAATAAAAAATTTAGAATTTTCTTGATTATAACTAAACTCTATACCGTCAGTATTTAAATCGCCAATATCATTTTTAAATATAGTTGTTGCAAAATTATTTTTAGTTAATGTTAACTCTTGTGATTCTCCGTATTCAATAGCAGTCCATGTTGTTTTATCTTTATAACTTGTTGATGTACTACCACTTATACTCAAACCATCTTCTATCTCTTTAAAGAAACCTAATTTATATGTTTCGTGTTCTTCATCAAACCTATGATGATATGAAAATATATTATGTGAAAAATTAAAGAAGTATCCTAAATTATGATGTTGACCTGTTAATGATTCATTATGTTTGTAATCAAAACCAAATCCATATTTTTGTTTTTGATGTGTGCCTCTTATAGTATAGTTTTCACTTTCATAATGAGCATTATCATAATCTCTATCATATTCGTGTGTATGAAAAGTTAAACTGTTATTTAAATAATCAACACCTGTTTGTAAGGCAAAGAAAGTATTATCTGCCCATTTGCCGTCTTGTATAGAAACATTATGACCATCTATGTCAGTGAAAGTGTTTCTTGCAAACCAAGATGTTCGCCAATGTACAAGATCGTACCATTTACTTACATTAACACCTATTGTTTTATTATTTGTTCCATCTTTTTCGTCAGCACCTGATAAAGCAGAAACGTTTTGTGATTTATGCTCACCTGCTGAAACAGATATATCAAAGTCATTTAATCTAGTATAATAATTACCACTAATAGTTTTATCATTACCATTACCACCAACACTTAATCTTTTATCATAATCTACTGTTGTTCTAAAATTAATTGCACCACCAACAGCGTCTGCTCCCCAATGAGCACCTTGTGACCCTTTGTATACATCTATTTGTACAACATTGAACATAAAGTCTTGACCAACATCATGGGCACCTGTAGGTGTAGAGTAATCATTGATTGGTATTCCATTTAATAATACTAATGTGTGATTAGAGTTTGTGCCTCTTAAAAACACCGATGATTGTTGACCTGTAGGACCCGATTGAGTTATGTCTAAACCTTGAACATAGTTTAATACTTTAGGTAAATCAATTAGATTATACTTTTCAATTTCAGATTTTTTAATTGTATGAGTAGGTGTTATCTTATCACCTAATGCGTTTGAATTGTTTATGTTTGGATAAATTGTAAGACAAGGAATATCATCATCCCATTTACAATCATTTTCTTTGGAATAGGCAACATTAGCCCATACCAAGATTAATATAAGAATTAATCTTATCATGTTGAGTCTCCTTGCTCGTTGTATGGCCTAGGTGGCATTCGGAGTATAACCGTATCAAGTAATCTGGACGAATTTCACGTCACTTTCCCACTACGCTTTTAGGCCATTATTATATAACTATATAGTATCACATTTAATCCAAAATGGCAACTTTCCGAATATAAATAACTGTATGGCTGGCATAGCAAACTTAACAATAGATCAAGGATCAAATTTTACTTACGACCTAGAAGTCACTAACTCTGACGGATCGGCGTTTGATCTTACTGGATTTACAATGGTTGCTAAAACGGCTCAAGGATATGCAACTACTTACCCTAGAGTATTGTTTACTTGTACTTGTACAAGTGATATGGCAAAACTAGGTGTTGTGACTATTAGTTTAACTGCTGATCAAACAAAAGCTATGAAAGCTGGTCGTTGGGTTTTTGATGTTGTTGCAACTCACACTGATAGTACGGTTACTCGTTTATTAGAGGGTATCGCAATTGTCACACCGTCTGTAGTAAAAGCCTTTACTTAATATATTCAAATACTGCTTTGTTCATACCTTTGTGAATAAGTTTAAACTCTGCTTTGTTCATAAAATTTTCTAAACTAGCCCATTTCAAGCCAGAAATATCGTCAAATACCCATACAGTTTGATCTGCTTTTCTTTGATTAAAGAAAACGGCCTCTTTCAAAACAGATAATGTATCATGTGGACCATCAAAGTGTATCATTTCGTATTTGTCTACCATTCTTTTATATTCATCATAGACAGGATAACCATCAGGAAATCTATTCATAAATTCAGTGTCTTCAAAATTAACTAAATGAAACTCTGGATAATCTTCAGCAAAGTTTATTATTGTAGTTTTTCTCATTAAATTATCATAGTTAAACTTTCTTGCTAATACACTATCAGAAGCTGCATAGTCAATATTACCATAAGGGTCAACACCTAAATGAACAAGAGAAGTTTTAGGGTGATGATGTCTATATGCGTCTATAATAGTTTTACTTCCTAGACCTAATCTAACACCAATCTCCATACTTGCACCTATAGGATTTTTTAATCTTTTTACTGCGTCTGCTAATGAATTATATTCAACACTGTCGCCTGTAAATTTTTCTCCTTCGTTTACTTCTAATGCATATTTTCCTGTTTCAGGATCAATACCTGGATATACTCTTTTAACTGCTTTTGCAGTCTTATCAATAAATCTAGTATCTTTGGCACCTTTGCCTTCAACTTCCGTTTTATATGTTGTTGTATCGTGACCTAAATCATTTACTGTTGGTACTTTAGTTTCAGCAAACATATCACGATTATTCATAATTTGACCAACTTGAAACGTACTATTACCTGTGTGTCTACAACGTATTGTAGTATCAGCAAATATTTTAAATCCTTTTGATCTTGCTTTTCTACAGAAATCAACATCTTCAGAAACAGTATTGTTATGATCTAGTGCTGAGTGATAAGTGAAGTAAGGATAACCAACTTTTCTAAAAACTTCACCTTTAATCAAAGCACAACCCATACCACACGCAACTATTTCAAAGAAAGGATTGTCTTTACAGTTTTCAAATGGTATACGTCTAGAGCCGCCGTTAGGACCTGCTTCGTAAATTTCTAATGAGTGTGTACCTGGTATTCTTTGTATATAAAGACCTGACACTATATCTACATCATGTTTTACCATTTTGACTAGTGTATCTTTATCAAAAGCGATATCACTATCTACTGAAAACAGATAGTCATAATGTTCAGCCCATGAGGCTATTAAATTTCTTATTTGATCTATTTGATATCCATAAAAGAATTGAAACTCTACTTTAAATCCTTCTGGTGCTGTTAAATCGTATATTGCTTTGTATGTATCCGGCTCAATATACTTGTTTGTTGGAATTGCTATTAATATTTTTTTCATTGGTTAATTATCCTATTTGCATTTTTTGTTTGTTCGTCACTGTTAATTTTATAATCATTAAGAGGATTTATATCATTATAATTATAGACTATATCAGATACTACTTTTACTTTATTCGGATCGGCTTTTTCTATTAGTGTATAGAATATAGAACCGTCTCCGCCGGCTTTGTACCATTTTTTATTTTCATCTTGAAAATTGCTGTCATCACAACCATTTAAAAGTCCTGCTTTAAATGTTCTTAAATGTGTGTATGGCATATTCCAATTGAATTTATATTTTCTATATTCTTTTTTTCTTTTAATTTCTTCTGGATAGTTTTGCGCTACTAAAGGTATTTTGTCTACCATTGAATAACATGACCCATAAGTAAATTCTGTAGTGCCGTCATAAAGATTATTATAATATTGTAATATCTGATTATCATTTATAAATGAATCATCGCCATCTAAAAACATAACAATGTCATCTTCATTACAATATTTTCTTATAGACTCTATTTGATTTCTAACAGCGCCTTTATTTTCTTCATTACGAATCACCTTTATCCTATCAGATTCAAATTGTTTGGCAACGTTGTAAGTATCATCTGTAGAACAATCATCAATTACAATCATTTCGTAATTATCATAATCTTGTGTAATAACTGATCTAATACAATTTGCAATATATCTTTCTGAATTATAAGTAGGCGATATAATAACAATTTTTTGTTCTTTTCTTCTAGGTATATAATTTTCTTCTAAATTTGTAAATCTTCTACCAAATACTTCTCTAACTCTTGAATTGATATAACTTACTTTTCTATATTCATCTACAGGTAAATAATGTCCTAACATTCTGTAGAAGTGTTGTTTCCATTGTAAAGCAACAGAGTCCCAACCAACAATACCTTTTATCATATTACAAGCATATTGTTTTTGTTGATGTAAATATCTATTGTGATGTGCCATTAATACTTCGCCTACAAATTTTTCTACTTGTCTTTTTTTAGGTATAAATGGAAATAAAGAGTTTGGCTCTATTGCATAATCAATTAAATAACATGCTGATGATACAGCAGTTTCTTCTAAAGCACCAAAACGTGTAGTGATTAAAGGTGTGTTATATGCGATTGCTTCTAAAGAAGATATACCAAACGTTTCAGGAAAAGCACCTGGAAATAATTTATAACTTGCTTTGGCCATTATATCTGCTATTTCAGATTGTTTAATAACTCCTGTAAATTCTATTCCTAGTTCTTTGTTTTTAGGGTCTTGTGACATCTTTAGCCATTCTTGACCTTGAGCGTCCATCTGTCCATCTTTAAATGTGTAAAAACCACCAATACATATTAATCTTGCTTCAGGTATTTTTTGTTTTACTATAGGCCAAATATCTTCTACTAAAGGTTTCATGCCTTTTGTGAAAGCTGCATTGAACACATAAAGATATGGATCTTTTTTTCTTATATCAATTTCATTATGATATTGTACTATACCATTTCTTGTTTGAAAAAATCTATGTTTTAATACTTCAAAATTTCTACGTTTACCATGATCACAATTCATAACATACGTTGAATGAAAATCAGATAAAGTAAATATTTCATCTATATGACCTTGTACTAATAGGTCTTCTAACATAAGATCGCCGTTTGCAAATGTGTCATGCATCCAAACTACTTTATGTTTTGCGTTTGCTTTAATATGTCTATATCTTTGAGGTTGATATCCTTCAAAATGTTTATATTGATTAGGTGCTAAAAAAGGTATAATTGTTCTTAATGAAACAACAATATCAAAGTTAAAATCGTTTTTGTAATCTAAAATAGAATTATCTAGGTACTGTACACCGTCATAAGTTCCTTC
>CAACVD010000541.1_pt1 | contig 18355 bp, 23 predicted proteins | sample 2381771 | NCBI WGS metagenome assembly CAACVD01 (sample SAMEA5211965, study PRJEB30684) | marine metagenome | biome: Marine; feature: Epipelagic; material: Water | collected 2015-10-15 | depth 15 m | reverse complement strand
TGACCATAATCAAAAGATAAAGCTGTTACATTGTCATACTCAGATAAACATCTAAGTAATAAAGTTGAGGAGTCCATCCCTCCTGATAAGGACACTACGACATTTTTCGCCATGATAAATAATTAATTAATTTTTGCCAGGTATTATTAAGCGTATAGGCAAACGCTGTTTTAAACTTTTTGTATCTGCATTTGAGATAAGATACAACATAGTAATAAATACTAACTAATCCAAATCCTCCTGTTAAAAGAGTCCAAATGTTTGGGTGCCAATGTTCACCACAAAATCCTAATGCATGTTTAATTACTTCTGGCATTTTTGTTATATAACCTATTTATTCTATTAGTTCCACAAGCTATCCCCTCACTATTTAATATCCCTATAACTTGTTTAAGGGATTTATTTGGATATTTCGAAATATACGAAAGGATTACCTCATCTCCAACCTTTTTATTTTTATTTAGTTGTCTATTTTCATAAGGATGAGGTAAATTTTTAGTTTCTTTAATAAACCAATCATTTATCTTATCTCTATCCCATCCAAATTTTTCTCCATTTTTTATTAGCCACTCCACACACTTAGATGATATATTAGTTGCATTCCCACCTTTAAATTCAGGATGATATATGAGTCGTATATTAGTGGCTAACTTGTAAGGATTGAACTGTTTTATGTTGGTGTCTGGGGATATAAAGAACACATTTGGTTTGTCTATAATGTTGATTAAATCATTAAATATAGCTTTACTATAAATAAATGAAGTGTAAATAATAAAAATATCATCTTCATTATATATTGAAGTTATATTTTGATTTAATGAAATTTCATCCCACCATTTTTTAGGATTGCAAATAAAAGAAACACAATTTTGTGATGATTGAGAAAATGTAGCTTGATAAGATTTAATAGGTGAGGTTGATTTGATTAATCCATATCCTGTAGATATAATATATAATTCATCAGCTACTTGATTTATCTTTTTTATATTATTCCAATATCCTCCTTTATATAAATCAATAGCAGGGAGTTTCTCTCCTGGAGATGATTCCAGTTGTGATTTCCATTCTTCTAATGATTTTATATTTTGTAAATCTACTACGCTAGATAAATTTTTAGAATTAGCGCATGTAACTATAACTTTTATTTTACTATTCTCCATTGACCACTTGGAAGTTGTTTTATATTTTTTGATAGATTTTCATCAATAGTCCACCCTTTATGATGTGGATTTTTTCCTAAAGATACTCTATAAACCATCCCTGCGTCTAACTCTAAGTATTCTTTACATAAATCATAAGCTTTACCATAGAATAAAGGGTGATTTCTATGATAAAAGTTTTTTGGTTGTTCTGGGGCTTTAGGTTGTTTAATAGTAGAGATATGAGTCAAACAATCATCTAAAGTAATACCTTGTTGATACATACCTAATGCTTCTTGATATGAATGCATGGTTGATGGTTGATTACGTTGTTGTTTAACTCTAGTTATCAGTTTTTGAATATCCTTGTTAAATAACTTCCAATATGGGATTGAAGCATGGATGTCTACTCTACTATTTTCTAGTAGTATTTTAGTTTGGGTATTAACTTTTATTTTTAGATTGTTTAAATCTTCAGATGTAATAACATTTCCTCTTCCCCTACGTGATACTCTAAAACTTAAATCATATGGTTCTATAACATCTGTAGGTTTTATTATTCCATATTTAGCTGATAGGATATACCAATCATCATATGTATAGGATAAAAAATCTACTTGAGCTCTAAAAACATATGATTTGGAATATAACTCTTGAGCTTCACACTCATAATCCAGTTTCATAGCCGAACAATTTACTATTGCTGTATTTTTCATACCCCCAATCTAATAAAAAACTATAATAACTCCAACCTATATTATGAAGTTGGGTTATAAATTGAACTATCAATGTTTGACTGCCATTGTGGAGTGCCTCCTTCTATACTAGAATATAATTCTAAGTAGTATTTTTCTACTTTAGTAGGTGGTACAGCAATATCAAATTCCCCACTTAGTATCCCTGTCCCATTATTAGGTAAAAGTTGAATTGAATCAGGAATAGCGTAATAGGCTGCATATATTTTTATGGTATCATTTTGGTTGGTTAATTTAAAAGATGTAACATTTTTATTAATCTTTTTATTTGTTGAACCTCCTTTATTCCCTCCAGAAGACATAAACTCTTTATCGTCTATTTTTGTTCTACCTGCTGAAGCATAAGCTGCCATTCGTTTTTTAAAAGATGTTGAGGATTGACCAATGTATAAACAGGTTTCTTCAACTACAAAAAAATATACAACTGTTTTTTTAAAATTATCTACGATTTTACTCCCTTCAGGAGTTAGAGTTAATTTTGGTTTAGTATATCCTGTGAATTTTCTATCTGGTAATGTGTCCCATTCAGCTATTTTTTGGATTTTATATTCAGGATTAGATAATACCTGTTTATAAAAATCTGTTCCCTTAGTTACATCAACTTCATTTAAGTTGATTTTTTTCACTAAACTTGATAATGTACTCATAATTTTCTTGTATTTGCAAAGGTTTGAACTAAATTAGGGTTTTCAATGATTGTATTCCAATCACCATATAAATATTGATCTAAATCCGCTATTATCCTACCTTTAAGATTTATATTTGAATCCCCATGTAATAGAGTCATGTTTGATGTAGTTTCACAAAAATAAACGTTTCCTATTGGTCTATTCTTTTTTGCTAATGATTTTTTAACTACAAATAAATGTTTTGAATTATTAAATTCTTTATGTAATTGTAAAGTTTTTATGTAAGTTTCTCCTAAACAATATATAACTAAATCATATTTGTTTTCTTCAATTATTTTATCTAATATACCTCTTAAATTAGCTTTTTCTCCAAATGCTATTAGATCTTCATTAGATAAAGAGTTAAAGGTATGAGTATAATACTCTAATATTTCATTTCTATGAACCCACCCATGTTTAGCTGATAATATATAATAATCAGCATGTGTTTTATCTAATGCTTGAACTTGATTACCATGATAAAACTCACCTGCTCTTTTTGAACCAGTTTTTATTGTTTTCTTTTTACTACATTGAGTTACAATTAAAACCTTATGAGGGGTATCCTTAACTAAAAATTGATCTATATCAGGACCAATATACCCTTCTATAAACTTATTTAGTGTGAGTTTTTCTTGTTTTTCCCTGTTTATATTAGTTTTTGATCTATCATAATAATAGTGGGGTAAATCCTTATCTTCTTCTGGGTAGTAAGGTCTAATATTTCCATCTTCTAATTCAACAAACATATCTCTAAGAGATCCTAGTTTTACTCTATGAGGTGTGTTTACTATTAACTGGCCAAACATCATAGTTATACCTCCTCTAGACCAACTTCTTCCAGTATTATCAACTAAGTATTGATAAATTTCATCCTCCCATTCTTTTTTGGTTTGGGAAAAATATTTTGGTTTTGTATTTATTAGTTCTTTAGTATATTCTGTTCTCATATTCTTTCAACCTGTTAAATCTTTGTGATGAACAACTATAACCTTTGTCTCTTAGATGTTTTAGTGTTCCTCCATCTTTTATTAGATTAATAATATATTCATCACTACACTTTGTTCTTTTTTGATAAAGATCTTTACCATGTTTTTTATCTAAATCACTTACAATCTTAGTTAACTCTATATTACCTGATAGATTTGGGTGGTTATCAACTAAATATTGGGTAAACTTAACACATAAATTATTAGCTCCAGTACCTAACCATTTAGCTAATCTTCCTAAGTTATAACTATTTAATACTATTATATTATCTTTTTTAGGTAAATCTAAAACATCTAGATAAGTAGGATTAATAGTAAAGATTAATGTTTCATTAGTATCCCATAATTTAGTAAAATCCCCAAACTTACTAAACCATTTTTTATTTGCCACCTTTTGAGATAAATTATATTTAGGAATTAATAGGTGTTTATTTTCAACATAAGCACTAGAAAAAGTTATTGAATAAGGGACTATAGGAGTATCTAAAGTAATAATACCATATCCTGCTGAGATAACATATGTTGGGATTTTATTATTTAATTGTTTAATAAGCTCCCATTGTGTGCCCTTATAGACATCTCTACTTGATAATCCACCTTGAGTTAAATCTCTCCAACTATTAAAAGTTTCATCTAAACTAGATTGATGGGTTTTAGAGATATCAGCTACAATATCCCCATGCTTTTGAGAAACACAACTAACAAATATTTTCATTAATAATGCTCTATTTTCTTTATCCCATTAATCTCTCTAAATAATGTTGTATTATGAAGAATTAAACTATAATCAACATCACTAAAATCAACATCAAAATGATCATTCATATTAGCTTTAGGTTTTACAATTAAACCACTTTCATTGTACATTGTGCCTTCTAAAGCAGCCATTACTGGATTTGATGTGTCTATAGATTCTATAAAATTAAATCCTCTATACCATCCAAATTCTTGTGGAACTGAACAACCTAATAGGTGTATTCTATCATATTTAGTTATGACATTAGAAGAAAATAATCTACTTATAAAATTTAATCTTCCTAGTGATTTTCCTAAATCTTTATTTACATGAGGAAATAAATCATTATACCAAGTAGCTCCATATGATATAGCTATTTTTTTGTATCCTAAGTCTCTTAGTATTCTAAAACACTTATAAGCATCCCCTTCATCTTTACCTTGCACTACAGCTACTGGGGTTGTATTTTCAGGGTATTCAAATTGTCTCCAATATTTAGCTTGAGCGCAAGTTAAACTCATATTCATCCAAACATCTGGTACTATAAATTCATCTGGTTCTAATTCATTTACCCAATAGCGTAGTCTTTTATGGTTATATGCTTCCCCAAGTTCATGAAGTGAGTTATCCATAATGATATAACGACCAAGTTTCTTTTCCTCATAGAAGAAATTTCTATATTCTTCATCTATATCTAGTAGGTGAGGTAAACAATACGAGTAGCAGTTAAACTCGCGAGATGCTGTTAGTAAACAGCGGGGTGTTTCATGTGATACTTTCATTTAACATATAATGATTTAGTTGATGGTCTTCCCCTCCTACGCATTGTAGCATATGACATAGGGATAACCTGATATTTTTCTTCTATAATATAATAAAGATCAATTAATTCTCCACTACACTTTTCCATTTCTTCTATAACTTGATCACGATCACATCTAAAATAACGAGTGAAATCTTTGATAAGATATTCTAATCTATCCTTTTCATCTCTTTCAAAATCCTCAATCAAACGTTTTCTACGAGCACTCATCACAGCTGTTTTCTCTAAGTATTTTTGTAAATCAGGATAACACTCCTCATATACATCGTTTAGTTGGTATTCACACCAATATATCTGGGCCTTATAACATGAAAAATCAAAATCACCATTCAATATGCGATCACGAAGAGGTTGGCGATTATCAAGTGGTTTATTTTTTGGTTGATACATTCTCCACCAACGGAACTGGTTGTAATTAATTTTTTGATATTGAGAAAGTTGCTTGTCAACATCCTTTCTTGTCATAGGTGGATTGAACATATAACTCTTATTTATAGGTAAATATACGAAACATTTTTTAGGGAACCAAGAAATCTCCCCATTTTTTTCCTTTAGTACTTTCGTTAGGAAAAATAAAAGTATGTTGTTGATCCCCAAAAGATATTATTTTTGTAAATTGAGAAGGGATAGTAGCACCACCCGGTACTTTTTTATTTGAAAATTTTACTTCAACTCTAACTTTTACTTCAAAGAAGTTAGCTAAATCTCTTTCAAATCCCTCTAACTCTTTCCAAACACCTCTATTTAATCCCTCATGTTGTAAAGCTGAGTTTAAATATGTAAAGGTTTTATATAGTGTTTCTTTATCACAATTAAATGAGGCAGCAGGTGCTAAGTGACCTTTATCATATATGTTTGCTTTATAGTCATCGTTATCTGAGGTATGGATGTTTTTATCTTTATAAAAATCCATTCCTGCTCTTGAAGCTTTACCTGTTGGACATTGTACTGTATATTCTACCCATACAGGTTGTTCTTTTTCTTGATCATATTGTACTGTGAAAATATCGGTTTTTATTAATTGGCCAAATGTAAATAGAGGTAATAATAAGAGTATGCATTTTAATTTCATAGCTTAGTATGTTATTGTTAAATCGTCTTTTGGTAAAAACTTTTTTAATTTAGTTATTTGTTTTTTTATATTTTTTAATCTTACTTTATCTAATGATCCTGATTTAGTTAAATTTGTAAGGTATTCAACTCTAAAATTTAGTTGTTTTTTAGTAAGTGAAGATAATGTTTCATCACTTATTTCTTCTTTTACTTCTTTTGTTTTTTTTTGATTATCTTCGATTTTATCTAAGACATCTAAAAATTCTTTTTGTGATACTATCTCTTCAGCGTCTTTAACTTCAATCTCTTCAATAGGTTTTTTTTTAACTTCTATTTTTTCTCCATATAAGTTATCCCTATACTTTTTTTTTGGGTAAGCTTGTGAAAAAGCAAAGTTAGCTGCTATAACTAAGGCTATAGCTAGGGGATCAAATACAAATATAATAACTAATAGTAACCAGTTAATAATCTTATCCATAGAGGTACCAGTCAATCCTGATAGATATTGTAATGGACCTAATTCTCCTGCTATTTCTGTGTTATTATCTAACTCCAATACTTGTAGTTGAAATTTTTGTAAACTATCAGCTGCTATTTCTCTTTTAGTTTGAACACCTGACCTATTTTCTTCTTCAGCTTTAATACGGGATTGAGCCAATCTAAGTTCTGAAGTGGAGATTGTGGTTCTAACGCCTCCAACCACCGAGGTGTCTCGTACTTGGATTTGTTGAGACCTAGCATTGGAAAGAGTACTAATGTTGTTAGAAATCCTTTCAAGTTCTTGATCATATCTTGTAACATCATTTTGATAAAAATCTATTTTTTGTTGGATAAATGATTTTTCATTTTCTACAATAGTTAATTTATTGTATGTTTCTTGATAAGCAGCTGATAAAAACCCATAAATACCCATACTAGTAATTAATACAAGTATAACAGTAGCTATAGCTAAGTATGTTCTAAGGATTTTATTTATAGTATCCCAATATTGATACAATAAAGATGCTATTACCAATTTAGATACTTCTAATGAACCAGCCATAATAATAACCTCAAAAGAAGCACCAGCAAAGAGTTTGCTTAAGCCACTAACTGAATAGAAAGCAGCTGAGGCCGACACTGACAGGGCGGAAAATGCTATTACAAAAGGGAATAAACCTTGTTTTAAATTTTTAAGCATATCAGTAAATTTAAAAAAAAGAAAGTATTAAGCCAAGTTACTTTCTACTTCCTTTATGTTTATCTACTTTGTCCAAGATTTGGTTTAAAACTTCTACTTTTACAAAACCAGCCATTGAAGCGTTTTTTAAAACACTTATCAATTGGAATACTACTAGAGGCATTAAGATGGTTTCACTTAACCAAGATGCCCCAGGTATACTTTGTTCTATTACTAAAATTACAGTTAGTATAACAACCCAAAAAATTAAAGTTCTTAAGATTCTGATTGCCTTATAGGTTTTGAATCCTTCTCTTTTAATTCCTGCTATTACACCAAAAAGACCATCAGCAAATATTAGAGTTGCTATGGCCAAATATTGTTCTGCATTACGCATTGTGAGTTCCATAAAATAGGAACAAATAAATCCAAATGATATCATTGAAGAAAGTAGTATCAGTTTTGCTGTTTTCATTTTATTATTAATAATTAACTAAACCTAACTCCCGTATCATAATCAGTATACGTGGCGGTTACTTTTTCCCCATTTTCAATTGCTTTTGCAATTGAGGGGTAAACCCTTTTATAGGCATCTGTTGATGCCCCAATAAAGCCTTCTTTAGTTATGTTTTGTTGTGATGTATCTCCTAATAATAAACAACCCATAGTATGCTCATCTGTATTGCCTGTGTGCCATAAGATGTAAGTGAATCCAGGTACATCTTGTACATGAATCATACCTTTATGCATAGAACCATACTTCTTTACATACCGTTGGTGATAGCCACCTTCTTTTCTTAGTTTTAGTTCATATGTTCCTGCTGGGATTCTTGTTTCTCCTTTTATTTTAGTATCTCTACCTTCATCTTCTATTGTAAAACATAAAAATTTTCTGCCTTCTGTAATATCAAAAAGCAGTCCTAATGTAGAGTCACTGTGTGAACTAAATCTAATAACTTCTAATTTCATTTATTCTTTTTTTCCAAATACGTTTCCAATCTCAGCTATTCCAAATGATCCCAAAGTAACTATTACAAAGGAATCATATATATGTTCATTTATAACTAAATCTTTTCCTCCAAAGAATCCAAGGAATAGATCAGCTAATGCAAATAATACCATTACTGCAAATGCTATAAACCCAACAACTGATTTTTCGTTGATGTTATTATCATCTTTAAATAAGTCTTTAAAAGCCATCCATTTTCTATTTAAGTATTTAAACATAGTAAAACTAATTTAAGTGAAACATATTTTATTATAAATATTAAAACTGGAATTTAGATCCAATAGTAGCTGACCAAGTTAGTGGAATTCCTGGAGTTGTTGTGCCTATTACATTTCCTCCTATGTTAAATTTAAATCTTTGTGATAAATTTAAATCAAAGTTAGATCCTAAAATATATGTTAGATTCTTATTAAATTCAACATCTCCTTTAAACATATTTTTTTCCATACTAAATGTATAAGATACGGGATTTAATGCTAAAGCTATCATAGGGGATATGGTTACTCGTTTAGTAGGGAATGGTTTAGTCCCAAATAAGACACCTGATGGCATTATCATTATATCTTTTTCTATATTAATTATAGTGCCAGATAAAGCATACCCACCTACAAAACCTTTCCAAAAATTATCTTTTTGTCCCATATAGACATTACTTAGTCCAAATGAAGCTACTTTAGTTCCATAAATATACATAAAGGAAACTGATAGTGATTGTACCATCATTATACTACCTCTAGTATAGTATGAGCCATAATATAAATCTCTTTTACCTGTTTCAGGATTTCTTAGATATAATTTTTGTTCATTATCATAATTAAAGTAAACATCTGATTTAGAGGTACTTAAACTAAATTGTTGAAGATTATCCCATATCATGGCATTAGCTGAGTAAGTAGTAGTACCTGTAAGAGAGGATTGTGATAATCCAAAACTCATAGCATTAGTTATACTTCCATCTATACCAGATTGGGTTAAAAGATTAGCTGAAACATTTATTGGATTACGTCTTTTCTTTTCTTTTTTATCATTTTCTTCTTTCTCTTCATCTTCACTTTCTTCCTCAGATTCTTCCTCTTCAGATTCTTCTTCTTGCTCTTCCTCTTTTTCTTCTTCTTGCTCTTCTTCCTTTTCTTCAGTTGATTCCTCTTCGCTTTCTTCTTCTACTTCCTCTGATTCTTCAGAGCTTTCTTCATCACTGCTTTCGTCACTGCTTTCCTCACTGCTTTCTTCTTGAGTTTCTTCACTGCTTGAATCTTCACTGCTTTCTTCGCTTTCACTACTTGAATCTCCTCCTTCTTCTCCTGACGAATCACCATCCCCACTATCTCCATCCCCAGAAGAGTTATCTGAATCTGATGAATTAGTATCATTATCTGAGGAATTATCCCCAGACGAGTCTTCACCCCCAGAAGATTGGCTATCATTTGAATTATCTCCACCGGAGTCTCCTCCTGAGTTATCGTTTCCACTATTGTTTGAGTCCCCTTTTGCATTATCAGATGAGCTTGAGCTTCCACCTGAGTCATTTCCAGAGGAACTTGAATTACTACTGTCTCCTCCTGATGACCCACTGCTTCCTGAAGAGCTTGATCCAGAAGAGTTTCCTGTGTTTCCACTGCTGCTTCCAGATTCTGTTGATCCTGTGTTTCCATTTGTATTTGTATTAGTTGAACCTGTGTTAGTTGATCCAGTACTTGTAGTACCAGTAGTGCCTGTGCTTCCTGTTGCTCCTGATGTAGCATTAGAAGCTGCATTAGTAGCACTTGAAGTGGCATTGTTAGTAGTTTGTTGAGTTGATTGGTTTGTAGCTGTATTAGTTGAACAAGGTGATAATGTTTGCCACCATTGATAAGTTTCTTCTAACCAAGCTTTTAATTCACCATTTGTGAATTGTTGAGCAGTAAATGTTCTAGATTTATTATAAAAAGCTACTACGGTAGTACCATTCATAGGTACAGAAAAAACATAAGTTTGATTTGTACATCTATCTACATAGGTTTGGACAAGGGACTGTGAGTAGCCCCTTGCCATCCCCATCGCAGTAATCACTATGAAAAATAGTAACCGTATCATAACCTTTAGTGATCAAAAATTTTCTTTCTAATCATTCTTTTAACGATTTTTGCGACTGCAGTCTCTAATGCTTTACGAGTTGCAATACCAATACTTGATTGGTTAAATGCTACTTCAGTTAAGTTTTCATCGTTAAGTAAGGTTACTTCTCTAATGGTTATTGCTTGACCTAGTCCTGAACCTGTCATATAGAGTCCAGTTTCTGCGTCTACCATTTTAACTTGTAATCCTAATCTAGTTACAAGTGTGTTTTTAACACCATCTTTTAGATTTATTGTTTCATCTTCTGATATAGAAAAATCATAAATTTCTACATAAGAAAAATACTTAGCTAGAGTAATTTTTCCTCTAACTTCTATTTGATTAGCTGTAAATCCTTTTTGTGATGCCTTAAATTGTAAGATCATTCTATCTTTGATCTCGTCTTTAGTTTCAACAAATTCAAATCTGAAGGTTTCATCTAGAAAAGCAACAGTTATATTTGTTAAACCTAAGCCAACACGATAATCTCCTAATTCAGGATATTGTGTTAGGATGTCATCTGTAATACCGACATTAAGTAAAGCTACTGGTACTGGATCACCAAAGTATTCTGGAATTGAATATAATGAGGCTCTTTTTTCAAAATCAGCTTGATAATCCTCAGTTTTAGTTTTACCTATGACTTGAGCAAAAGTATAATTGCAAATTAATAAAGCAATTATTAACTTTTTAACCAAGGTTATCGATAAGGCCCCAAGATATGTTGTCTATTGTAGAAGGATTCATTATCATATCGGTAATGAGAAATGCAATTCCACTAATAGCTAAAGTAAGTAATGTAGCAGCCCACAATCCAAAAAGTAGGGATACTGCTTTGTCAAGATAGCTTGGTTTAGCCATCCAATTGTTATATATTAATATAAAAGGGTTCATAAGTTTCATAATGTTTGTTGTTGTTTAAAGTTACGGTTGAATTCTTTTAAAACTAAGGCTTCTTTGTTACAGCAAAGGAGTCTTTTTTATTACTGCGATTTACCAATCAAAGTCCTCCTTTCTTTTTTCTGTTTCTGTTTTTTGAGGTTTAACTGGTTTTGTTGGAGTTACTTCTATTGTTTTAGTTATCACTATTGTATCAGTAGAAGACTCTGGAAGATTGATTGATTGTTCCATCATAGGTTGATTTTTATCCTCTGAAACACCAAATAATGCCTCCATATTAGTTACTACAATACCACCTGCTGCTGTAATGATTACACCTACAGTGGTTATGATTTGGTTTTTGATTTCGCTAAAAAATCCTTTTTTCTCACTCATATCTTATTGAACTGAAAAGGCAGTTCTACCTATTACGCCATGGTCACTATCAGTTAACTCTAATAAGTAAGAGCTTTTATCTAAAGTAGATACATACACTTTAAGCATATTATCTCCTTCTTTACCACTTACTTTTTCTTGAGAAATCAACTGATTAGTCATTCCATGTCTAATTTTTATTCTATAAACTCCTTCAGATGGAAGTTTAACATTCATATCTACTCTTTCAGTAACAATGTTACTAGCTAGTTTAATTCCTGCTATATCATTAATGAATAAAGCATCTGGAATTTCTAGTATTGGGTTATTTATTGGTTCTTCGTCTCTAGCACAAGAAACTAAAACTAAAAATATAAATAAAGTAATAAATTTTTTCATCTTAAGATTTTTTATTGTATAGTGAATTTAACTTTTGTACCATTTTTCTTAACTGCCTCAGTAAAACTAAAAGTAACTAATCCAGATGTGTTTTGGAGTGTTTCATTAGCTTTAAATACTAAGGTATATGCTTTACCTGTCTTAATTGTTACTTCTCCACTTTGATCAAGTGAACCTATACTAACAATAGATTGTGATGATTTATGTGTAGCAAAGTTAGTCATAGTGTTTCCTGTATCAAATACAGCATCTTCTAACTCTAAAATAGTATCATCATATTTTACGTTAAATTGAGCTCCTACTAATTCTTCTTCTGTCATATTAATTGTAACATGTACTTTACCCTCTTTCAACTCAGAAATAATATCTAAGTTTGATTGAATAGGTGTTTGTAAAGCCATAGAAGTCATAGTTCTAGCTGCAAATGCTTGTGATGTTTGAGTTGAACTGTTTCCAGCTGTTGGAGTGTATGAGTGTGAAAAATCAACATCACCTATAAAAGCATGAGCAAAATCAAATGTTTTAATACCATCAGTAGGTTGGAAGATAAAATCTTGACCAAAATAGTAGTCATTAGTAGATATACCAAATTGTTCTACTCTCCCCCAAACATTTTTAGATCCATTAGTAGTAGAAGTAAACCATTGACTTAAACCATCTACACCTTGTATATGACCTAAGGCGTGATAAGAATCATCGAAATCTACATTTCCTGTATTATTTAGTTCTCCTAATAAAAACTGAATAGGATAATCAAATGAATCAGATGTTCCAGCTCCAGGACCACCATTTCCATTTGCTCTAGCTATAGCTTGTTGGAATATTAAGTATACATCTGTTACTGTTAATACATCATCTAACCAAGTTGCTTGATCTTTAACTTTAATTTCTAAATAATATTTTTGACCGATAGTTAAAGCATCAACAGCTGTGATTACTTCTCCATTAGCATCAAATGTTCCTGATACTAAAGCATTGCCTGTTTTGCCATTTACACCATCAACTGCATATATTGAAAAATCATAATCAGTAGCGTATTGAGCTTTAGCTGGAGAATTTAATTTTAAAGTAACTTGTCCTGCATTAACTCCTGTTACATCACCTTGATTATCTAAGTTAATATTCATATTATATCCCTCAACATCATATAAATTATCATTACCTGTTGAAGTATTATCAGTTGCTTTCATCCAACTTAATCTTGTTACTTCTTCATAGTTTTGATAGTTTGTACTTTGTCTATCTTTAACTCTAAATCTTACTTCAAGAATAGTTTCACTATGAGCAATAGCTGTACCTGATTCTTGTACTACTATTCTTTCTACAGACCAATCTGAATTTGTGGGGTATGAGGAATTTCCAGCGTTCAACCAACCATGAAAATATTGGTTATCTAAATCATTAACAGCATAATCATCTTTTATATTAAATGAATACCCATCCCAATGTGTTAGGTTTGTAGATGCACTAGGGTTATTAGGAAGTTTAAAAGTATGGTCTACTTTTTCTAATAGTTTATTGTTATATTGATAGTCAAAAGTTATAAAATAAACACCTGAATTATTATCACTTAGTGTGTTAAATTTTATAGTAATAATATCTCCTACACTAAATGGTGGAGTGCCCGTATAGCTATGATCTAGCTTTAAATCTTGTCCTAGGACAATAAAGGGTAATAATAGTAAAAATAATAATTTTTTCATTTTGTTTTTTATAATTTTAGTTTTTTAACAAGATCTTCACATACCTTTTTTATTGCTGTTGAAACATTAGCTTGTGAAAACTTACCACCTTTGTCTATTACTAAGGTAGCTATTGAAATCGATTTTGCTACACCTTTAGCATAGACTTTCTTTTTCTTTTTACCATCCTTATATAGTATACCTTGTATTGCTATTTGATAAACATCAACGTTTTTACTATATACAGCTAATTGCATATTATTCTTCTTTACATCAAAGTATAATATGTCTACAGTAAGTTCTAATGAAGATTTAGGATTAAGATCGTAGCCATAGTCTTGAACTACTTCTTCTAGTACATTTTTTACACCAAATGCTAGGTCTCGGTTATTAGCGAGGTCACCTAATACTATTTTATTATCTACTTTACCTATTTTGAGTTCTTGACCATTAACAAGAAACCCTATTAGGCAACTTAGGAATATTATCCACTTCATAATTACTGCGATTTAGCAACAATTAGAAACCATTAAATAAATAACGTTTGAAAAACGATTTGTGAAGAACTGTTTGTTGTTGTTGATAATAAATATGATAAGAGAGAGGAAACGTTATTGTTTCCTCTTACTTTTTTCTAAAAAAGATATTTTATTTAGTTTATTTTTTCTTCTTTCACACCCACAATCTTCATATCCTCTTAATTTAGCTACCCACATAGCTAATCTTTTACCTTGACCAAAGGTGACAATATGAATTACTTTTTCAACTAAATCTCCTAATCTCATTATCCATCACAGGCGATGCAATCGCTCATTCTACTACCCAAATCCCCCTTAATCACACTATCAGTTCTTAAATAGTAAAGTGTTTTAATACCTAATTTCCAAGCTTCCATATGGACTTGATTTATCCATTTTGGAGAATCATTTGGATCAAAACTTAAATTTAAAGATTGTGTTTGATCTAAATATCTTTGTCTAATAGCTGCTTGACGAACTAATTCTAATTGATTTATTTCTGAAAAAGTTAAAAATAATTCTTTTTCATCTGGGGTTAAAATACTATCTGGGAGGTTTTGAACTGACCCTCCTTCTGATAACATTTGATCCCACCATTTATTTTTATCTTCTCCTTTTTCTACTAAAATTGATTGTAATACTTTATTTTTTCTAATAAAAGTACCTTTAGCACCATTGAAAGTGTAAATGTTAGCTGGTAAAGGTTCTATACCAGCTGAAATACCACCTGTTATTACTGAATTTGAAACTGTAGGAGCAACAGCCAATAAGTGAGTATTTCTCATACCTGTACCTCTACACCAAACTGGTTCTCCATATTCTACAGCTAAATCTCTAGATGCCTTTTCTGCTTTTAGTTTAATCTCTGAAAATATGTTATGAGTATGAGCTGTTGAAGCTATAGAGTTAAATGGTAGTTGTTTTTGTTGTAAAAAGGTATGCCAACCCATTACACCTAATCCTAATGCTCTTCCTTTTCTAGCATGAGCATTAGTTCTTTTTAGTGAATCTCTACCACTTGATTTATCAATAAACTCTTGCATTACACCATCTAAAAACCAAGTAGCCATTTCAACTGTATCAGTATCTTTCCACTCATCATATTTAGCTAGATTTAAAGAAGATAAACAACAAATAAAACTATGCTCCTCGTCCGTAAATAAAGTAATCTCAGTACAAATATTAGTCATTGTAACATCAAGATTATTAAGCATATAAGCAATAGGATTATTCTTATTTACATTATCTTTAAACATAATATAGGGTTCACCTGTCTCCATTCTTGCTTTTAGAATTTGGGCCCAAGTATTTAAAGCTTCAGGATCTCTAGCTTCTAATTTTCTCATAAAGGCATCATCTACAACAACACATTGGTGTAAGTTAAGACATTGTCTATTAGGATCTCCTTTTGGTCTACGGATTTGCAAAAATTCATCTATGTCTAGGTGATTAATATCTAGGTTAACTGAAGCTGCTCCTCTTCTAACATTACCTTGATTTGTAGCTATAATTGATGAATCATAAATTTTACACCAAGGCACTACACCTTCACTTTTACCATTACCTGATATTTCTTCTCCTCTATGTCTTATCCTAGAAACTGATATTCCTACTCCACCACCTTGGGAGGTTAATTTCATTAGTTCAGCATTAGTTAAACCAATCCCTCTAATAGAATCAGGAGTATCAATACCAAAACAAGAAATAGGCATTCCTCTATCAGTGCCTAAATTTGATAAAACAGGTGAAGCTAAACCAAGCCATCCTTTCCAAAATAGTTTAAAGAATTTATTTTCTAATTCTGGTTTTTTTAGTCTTGTAGCAGCAGCTCTAGCTACTCGTCTATAAGCTGTTTTTACTGTTTCGCCAGGTAATAGATAACCCTTAGATACTGTCGCTAAAGAAATTTCATCAAACCATTCTGGGTAGTCTTTTCCTGCTTCCCATCCACTATAATCAGCATAAATATTATTATCCATAACTTAAAATAAATCAGCGGCATCCCAATTTTGAACACCTTTACTGTAATTTGTAACTCTATTTGCAAAGAAATCTGTATGTTGTTTTCCACCTGATAGTGAATCAAACCACTTCATTCTTTGTATAGCATCTTCATCAATACCATTCACAATGGGTCCATACCCTAAATCACCCATTTTAGTATTTACTCTATGTTTAATAAAAGATACTAGATCATATTTTGAACATCCTTCTAAATCACCCATTTCATAAACTTTATCAATAAAATCTAATTCTAATTTTAAAGACAATTTGGCAGCCTCTTCAATTTGTTCTTTTAATTCAGGTGTATCTAATTCTGGGTGTTCTTGTAATAGAGTTCTAAATAACCAACAACCAGCATTTGAATGTAATGACTCATCTCTAATACTCCACTCTACTATTTGTCCTACTCCTTTAAGTAAATTTCTAAGTTTAAAGGATAATAAAATTGCAAATGAAGAAAATAAATTTACACCTTCTGTAAAAGCTGAAAATATAGCTAATGATTTAGCTCTTTCATGCCAATCAGGAGTACCATCATGACTATCTCTCACACTCATAAGAGTTTCAATTTTAGCCATTGTAGTTTCATCTTCTAAAAACTCAGCGAAATCATCTAATCCTAACTCTTCATTTAATAAAGAATAAGCTTCAGCATGAATAGTTTCAAAAGCACCAAAAGTAACTGCCATTTTAATTACTTCAGGTTTTCTAAACCAAGAAGTAACTAGTGTTGACCAATAATCATTTACTACAGTTTCAGTTTGAGCAAAACCTTTAAGAATAGATCCAATTATATTTTTTTCAGTTTCGTTAAGATTTTGTTTCCAATCATTAACATCTGACATCATAGGTACTTCAGTATGTAACCAATGTGCTTGTTGTTGTTTCATCCAGTAATCGTGAGCTTCAGGATATTCGAATGGTTTATAAACGATACGTTCCTGCAATAGAGATTTCTTTGCCATATTATTTTTAATGTGTTAGGGTTATTTTTCTAATTCAAAAAACTTTTTACGAAGCAACTGTTTATCAAACTTATCAACATTGGTATCAAATTTATTTGATTGGGAGGGTGGGGATAAGTTTTCCTCTTCTCCTTCACTATCATTGTAATCAAATACTTCAAAATGACCTGTTGAGGTATCAGCGTTAACTGAAAATGTAAGACCATCCATTCCGTACCTGTTTTTCATAATATGAAATCTACCAGTATTATTAACTTTATCTTCTTTCTTTCTTGATAACGACATTGCAAAATCAGATATCATCATTTTATCATATGAACCTGCTGCCTTGTCTCCTTCGATTATTTTATCTTGTGCACCTGCTCTATTAACTTGAGAAACAGACCAGATAGGAATATTAAGTTGTCTAGCTAATCCTTTAGTGCTTGTATAAATATCATCAATCTCATCCTTACGCTCCCGATTTGTTTTTCTTGATGAAAGAAGATCAACATAATCAATGATTATCATATCAGGTTTAATTCCCATACCCTCACATTTACTAATATGAGATTCAATAGTTGATACTTGAGCGCGGCCTGTTGGGAATTCTTTGATAATAAGTTTACCAGGTAATTGAGGTATTGTTTCTTCTACCTTTTCCCTAAATGAATCTATTTTGTTAACTGGTATTGAAGTGAAAAAGGCGTCATATCGCTTTCCAACATAATCTTCACCTAATTCTAAAGTATAATGTAAAACATTATATCCTAATCTAACAGCATATCCCCCAATAGCTACTAATGACCATGATTTACCACCTCCAGGATTACCAAAGATAATACCAAAGTCTCCGTTTCCAAGTCCACCTTGTAATAATCCATTAATACGCTCCCAAGGTGTTGGGATAGTTGTTCTTGAATTTTCTCTATACCTTTCCTCAATGTCTTTAATATACTCATGTCCTAAATTTTTATCTTGTCCTGACTTTAGAGCATTATCAATTAAAAAACGAATACCATCAAAATCTCCTCCTTTAAGAAGATCAACTGATGACATCAATGCTCTTTTTAGTTGTTGGTTTTTACAAAAATTAGTAAATTCTTCTTGAACATATTCTAAATCTTCA
>CAACVD010000450.1_pt2 | contig 18402 bp, 19 predicted proteins | sample 2381771 | NCBI WGS metagenome assembly CAACVD01 (sample SAMEA5211965, study PRJEB30684) | marine metagenome | biome: Marine; feature: Epipelagic; material: Water | collected 2015-10-15 | depth 15 m | reverse complement strand
CTCGTAAAGCACTTGCACTCCGCAGGTGGAAATGTTAACATATTATTATTATTATTATTATGGCAAAACCATTCGTACCAAGATTTAATAAAGGTAGACCAGGAGATCGTGGAGTAAGGCGAGAGCCTTCTCAGATCATTGATGGTAAATTAGTTTTAGGTAAAGTTATACCTAGGAAACCGAACATTGTTGATTCAACTATAGAGGGATTAGTTAGAGCGGCTACATATATTCCTAGACAAGCATTCCAATCATTGTCAGGCAACAGGGATATGCAAGCACCTACACCTAGTGGAGTAAAACCAAAGACTGAGGAAAAACCAAAGACTGAGGAAAAACCAAAGACTCAACCTAAGAGTCAGACCAAAACTAAAACAACAGACTTTGTATCCCCATACTCTTGGGATGGAGTCAGTAAACCTAAGAGACCAAATGCTAATGACTACAAAGAAGGATCAAGAGGTCCTACAAATAATCAATTTTATACTGATCTAGATCAGTACAATAAGGATTTGAAAGAATACAAGCAGGCTGAAAAAGAAACAGCTAATAAGCAAAAGAGCAAGGATGCAAAAAACTTAGCGAGTACCTGGGATGCTCTTAATTCAGCAACAAAAGGTTTGGATCAATACTCAAATGAATATAAGACTGCTGCGGCTGATGCTTGGGTGTCACAAGGTGGACAACTTGATAACATGGGTAAACCAAAAGGTAAGCTAAATGGAAAGTTCTTTTATCAATATAAAGTTTCACTTAATAAAAATCCCTTCAGAAACTAAATGGCTAGGTACGACAAGTATGGTAATAATGATGATCGTACCCTCGAAGACTTAGACTTAGGATTCAAGGGGTACAATAATCGTCTGCGCCCGGATCAGTTACAAAGAGGATTTCTTAGCTCTAGTATAAATGGAAGGCTTGACCTCAATGGTGAGTGGCAAGTTCGTAAAGGTATAAGTAATATTGTATCCCCATTTACTGTAGCTGGTAATGCAGTTAGGTTACCTACTACTTTTGAAGAAAGCACAGGTACAGTATTAAGATTACCTTTTACTGTATCGGCAGCCACAGTAAGTGCTAATGTTGTAACCATTACAACAGCTAATGAAACAGGAACAACCGAACATGGTTTTGTTGTAGGAGACAAGGTAGTCATAGAAGGTATAAAGAAAGCTAGTGGTGCTGATCCTGCTCCACCCAATGGTGAGCAAACTATTACTGCTGTAACCACTACTACATTTAACTTTGACTTTACTACTACTGCTACAGCTTTCAATGTTGCAGAAGGTGTTGTACTTACCTGGGAAGCATTTCCCAATGATCCAATCACATATGGTAGTGCTTCTAACTATGCAGAACTTAGTGATCATCTTTTTCTACCCCATACAGGTGGATCAGTAGAGCTAACATTAAATGATGCAACCAATACTGAGGTAACATCATCTTGTAGATTTAGTGATAACTCTGTATCTACTGATGAATTTGTTATTCTATCTAGTGTAACAAATGCAGTTGCAGTTAATGTTAACACTAAGACAAAGTTTAATATGTCTTTTGAGCAAGGTGAGACTGTTCCTATAGCATCTCAGTTATTACAAGTATTAAATAAGATTGTACTATTCAGAGACGAGCAAGCACCACTTGAGTGTAAGAAGTTTTTTACATCAAGGAACATAGCATCAGCTACTAGACCTGGTGGATCAAGAACTGTTACAGTAAATACTACAGTTGCCCATGGATTATCAACTGGAGACTTTGTGGGTATAGAAAATTTAGATGCAGGAAATGAAGACCCAAATGGTTCATTTACTATTACTGTATCTGATGTTGATACATTTACATATCAAGTAGCTAATACATCCCCAAGTGCTTCTGCCGATACATATACTGCCACCGAAGGTAGCTTTGGTAGAGTTATACCAGCATTTAAGAAAGCACCTAATGGTCAGTACACTCAGCCTATTGAAGTAGCTTGTAGCGCAGGCGAATATGCACAAGTTGAAAACAGAGGTGTGGTTCATAAGAACCCTGATAATTACCAACTTGGTGATGAGATAGAATTTTTAGGAGAAATACATGACACAAATGTATCAGGACTTACAATTGGTTCTAAGTTTAATGTAGCAAAAGTATTTGAAGAGAGTGCTACAAAAACAATAACATCATCATTAGCAGGGAATAATAGTCATGGTAATGAAGAATATGGTACATTATACAGAGTAGTATTTACTGCTACTGCACATGGTTTGTCTGTGGGTGATCCTATAACTATTGCAGGAACAAGTGTTGGTGCATTGAATAGTGATTGGTTTGTTGCTGAAGTAACTGATTCTGATACATTTGTTATATATATAACTCCTAATACAAATGCATCTTCTGGAGGTACAGTAAAAATAGCTCAAGGTTTTGAGTTCTTTATACAAAGTGCTAAGACAGATACTCATGTAACAGAGGGTGATAGTTTTCTAGCGCAACCTGTATTCGCAAAGAAGATAGCTCTAAGTATGGGATATATTCATATGCCAAATCCACCTTATGGTATTTACCACCAAAAAAGATTGGTTGTACCATTCTTCTATGATGTTGATGATAATGGATTGACTACAGACAGAGGCAACAGAGACGAGCTTCTTATGTCTGATTTATTAGACACAGATACATATGACGAGATATTCGGACAATTTAGATTTAATGCAGGTGGTGCTGATTTCAATGTAGGTCTTCACTCATTCTCAGAAGATGTATTGGTAGTATTTAATAGAAATAGTATTCACCTAGTAGCTAATAGTTTAAATCTACAGGGTGCATTAGTGAAGAACCTTACTGATGAAGTTGGCTGCTTGGCTCGTAAGAGTATTATACAAGTAGGAAACCAAATATTATTCTTATCAGATAATGGTGTGTATGCCATTAACTTCCAAGATGAATACAACCTTCGTGGTAATGAACTACCATTAAGTGAAACTATTAGTGCTAATATACAAAACATAAACAAAGAGAATGCTCATAAATCAACTGCTGTTTATTTTGATAATAGATATTATATAGCAGTACCAATGAATTTTATTAAGGGTGTTGACACAAACCAAGTATTTTTTACAGAAAGAGAAGCACTAGAATATGTGAATCCCTCAGGTATTGGTAATACATTTGATCCTAATGATTCAACCAAGAACTTACTAGTAAGAGTGCAGGCTACAGAAAACAATGTAGTGATTATATATAACTTCTTAAATCAATCTTGGGAATCAGTAGACTTCGTTAGTGATACTGCAAATAATATAGGATTTGCCATTAATGAAGATTGGAATATACTAGACTTAGTGGTCGCAGGTCGTGGTGATGCTCGTGGAGTTTATGTAGTAAACTCAAAGGGTGGTGTTCATAAATATGATGATGGTGTATTAGGTGATGATTCTATCATTACAGATATACCTATTCCTGGAGAAACATCTACCCCTGAGTTGAAGAACATTCAAGGTGTAGCCTCAACAAGAATGTATAACTTTGGTGCTATTGACAGGAAGAGATTCAATAACTTTGAGGTACTTGCTGAGTCAAGTGCTGACGAATCAGCTACATTTACATTAGGTGCAGTCGCTGAAAACATTGACCAAAACCTTAGATTAAATACATTTAACATAGCTCAAGCAAATGAGGATGTTGCCCTTCGTGGTAGAATAGGTAATAAAAGAGCATATGGTATGCAATTTAAGATACAAGAAACTTTAGGTAGACCTAAATTCAAGGGATTGAAGGTTGCTGCCGCTGAAACATTTAGATCAATTAACAAAGCAGAATAATGGGAGTAATTAAATCAGGACACAACTCAGTAGACTTTCCAAATAATTTTGGAGCTAGTGATGCAGTAACAGCAGATGCATTGAACGATCATGTCAATGACTCTACATTTAATACAACAGCAGTAGATGATTCTACCATTGAGGTATATGATAGTGGTGCTAAGATTCGAGTAAAGGATGATGGTGTTACATTAGCTAAGATGCAAAACATATCCACAGACAAGGTATTAGGTAGAACAACTGCCGGGTCTGGAATAATCGAAGAGGTAGACTTATTAGATGAAAATGATATGAATAGTGATAGTGATACTGCTGTTGCTACTCAACAAAGCATTAAGGCTTATGTAGATAAGGCAGCAGTATTTGAACAAGTGATATTACTCCATACTTTTCAATTTACAAATAGTTCATCTACATCTGTCACTCCAACACAAGGTAACAAAGGAAGTGATAATGCTAGATATCTTATTCAGGATGATTCAAGTAATGAGGCTTCAAAGCAAATAACAATAACCTCTGGAAATAAAGTTAAGATACATTATAATATTTATGGAGATACCAATAATTCAAGTAGGGGAGTTGCTATGTTTCTAGAAAGAAGCATAGATAATGGTTCTTCTTTTGCTACTATTCCAGCAGTTCAAGCAGCTGAAAATGGCAATAAACTTAGAGCTACTTCTAATATGATGCATGGTCATGGTGAGAGGAGCTTGGGCTATACTAGTTATACATACATTGATACACCAGGAGTGACAAATCCTATATATAGGGTTACAATGTCTATTCCTTCAGGTATAAGGTTTAGGCTTAATAGATGTAATAATGATTCAAATGATGATAGTTATGCTGTATATACATCTAATTTATTACTAGAGGAGGTACAAGGATAATGGCAGCAGTAGATACAGGTAAATCATTCGCAAATGGCGAGCAGTTAACTGCCGCTAAACTTAATCAGATGTTTGGTAATTCAACCTTTGCCGCAGGTGCAGTTGATAACTCAACTATGACAGTCAACTCACTAGGTCAGTTAGCAGTTAACCAAGTAACATCTTCTAATATAGCTACAAATACACTTAACTTAGATGATATTCAACAGATTGATACAGACAAGGTTCTAGGTAGATTGAGTGCAGAAACTGGTAATGTTGAACAAATTACTGTTGATGAGGACTTAACAGCAGTATCAGCTAATCATGATCAGTTGGCTACATCTAAAGCTATCAAAGATTATATTGATTCAGAAATAGATAAAACTATTGGTCACAACCAAACTTGGCAATCAGTATCAAGGGCATTAGATTCAACTGAATATACTAATGATACTGGTAAACCTATAATGGTTAATGGAGTTTTTGCTGGAAATACCGATGATCACCAAGTTCTTATTTCTATAAAGCCAATTGGTGGCTCTTATGTAGAGTTTGGTTTTGCTCATAGTACAAATAGTGGTGGTAATGTAGGCTCTAATGGTTCTACTATAGTACCAGTAAATAGTGTTTATAAATTTAGGGCTATTGGCGATGGTATTACTGTTTCAACATTTTTTGAACTAAGATAATATGCCTACTGCTTCATATGTTAGAAAATGGCTTGAGATAAATGGTACACCTATAGAGGTAGAAAAGATTGTAGATTATTGTATAAGAAAGGAAAATGGAAAAGTATTTGATGATTGGGGCAAGGATATCATTACTACAATGGTTACTTACCATATGCTCAAAAAAACAATATCAGTAATAAAAGATGGAGATGAAGTTGTGGGTGTACATATGTGGTACAATTGTAATTATGACGATGGATGGGAGTTTATTCGTGGATGGGAAGAAGATAGAAAAGATGGGGATTCAATATTCCTAGCCTTTTTATTCGCAGAAAATAGAAAAGTATTAAAGGAACTAACATTAGATTTATTAGCAAAAGAGCCAGATGTATTGATAAAGAAACTCATAGGAATCAGACATAGACATGGAGTTCCTGCAAAAGTAGATTTATCAATCAAATATTTTAACAAGTTACTTAAAGCATAATGGGAGGAAAAGGAAGAACAACAATCAATCAGCCAGACCCTATTGATCCAGGGCAATCAGCTGGTGAATTTTTATTTGGTAAAGGCTTTAAAAGCTATGGAGGCATTACTGATCCTCGCTTACAAGAAAGACTTTTAGGTGCTGAGAGAACATATAGACCTGAGTATGCCGCTCTTGAGTTAGCTGATATTAATACATTTGCTTTTGGTCTAGATGAAAGACAAGCAGGTGAAGGCTATGAAGCTCAACAAGCAAAGGTTGCTAGTTTAGAAGATAGGTTGGCATCAACAGACCCAGAGATTACCACAACCACAAGAGGTTTTAGAGGCAGAAAGGGAACAACCACCAAAAAAGATAACCCTCAGTATCAAGAACTCAAAAGACAGCTAGAAGTAGAGCAAAATAAACTTCGTGACTTAGCCCCAAGAAGGGAACAAGCAGGCTTGTTTGATTTACTAGGAGAGTCTGGTCGCAGAGCATCTGAGATGCAGAGAGAATCCCTACAACTTCAGAGAGAAGCCGATGTAGGTGCATTACAAGAGTTTGCACCACAAGTAGTAGAAGCCTATAGAGCCGCTGATCCTTCCTCTGCTATGTTAGCAGAGCAAACTCAGAGACGAGCATTAGGTCAATTAACTCCAGATGAAGAGAGAGATATACAGCAACAAGCTAGACAAGCAGCTGCGGCTAGAGGTCGTACAGGTGCTAGTGCAGACTTTGGTGAGGTATTAGCTCGTAGACAATTTACAGATCAGTATACACAACCAGCATTCCAAATGAATCGAGCATTAGCTGGAGATGTTGGTATGACTATTTTGGGAAGACCATCTCAAGGTTTAGCAATGGGTGGTAGTGTATTAGGGCAAGCTCAAGCACAAGCGGCACAACCAATAGGACCACAACTGTTTGATCCTAATATGGGTATCAATATGGCTATGCAACAAAGATCACAAGACATGAGTTTATTAGGCGCACAAGCACAAGCTGATGCTACTCGATCCGCAGGTATGAGTAGTGGGCTTGGCAGTATCGCAGCAGCAATGATAACTAAGTGTTGGGTAGCTCGTGAAGTTTATGGTATAGAAAATCCAAGGTGGCTTATGTTTAGAGAATGGCTAGACACCAAAGCTCCATCCTGGTTTGACAAATTATATATCAAATATGGTGAGAGATTTGCTAAATTTATTTCAAACAAACCCTTCATTAAAAACCTCATTCGTAGGTGGATGGATACAAAGATTAGTTAGTTATGGGATTTCAAACAGGATCACAAGTAGACCCAAGGTTATTAGATTATAGTGGCTATGCACAAGGCATGGCTAATGCTGCTCAGATACAAGCAGCAGCACTTGCAGACTTAGGGGCAAGGGTTGGCAGTCAAGTAGAGAAATACTACGAAAATAAGGAAGAGAAAGAGCTTAAACAAAGCACAATATCTAGCATAGAGTCATTAATTAAAAGCAACCCGGAGTTTGCCAAAACCTTGAATGTCACCAAAGCTCCTAGAGATACTGGAGAGGTGGATGAAAGTGGTAATCCTATATTCACAATTGGCTTTGAAGAAGGTGCAGTTAAAGCCGCAGCTACAGAAACATATAATGTTTTAGGTCAAGAGGCTAGTACAGCATTTGTTGGAGCATCTTACCTCAAGGCTCTAGAAGGAGAAGAAGAGGTAACAACAGGTGGACTTTCTAATATGGAAGATTTTAGATTAGAAGTTATGAGTAACCCAGACTATCAATTTAAGAAAAAAGGTGGAAATACTATATTAACAACAAGGGGCGCTGATGGTAAATTCACAGAGGTTGGTCCTAATGATCCAATATTTAAGATGACTGATAATCCAAAAGCATATTATATGTTCTTCACATCTGACAGAGCAAATTTATATTAATGATCTATGGCAGAAACAATCCAATCCTTTGCAGAGCGGGTAAAAAGTAAGTATCCCGAATATAAAAATGTACCAGATGAAGAAGTTGCATATAACTTTGTTGAGAAGTACCCAGAGTACAGAAGTGTCTTTGATGATGCTGTAGTAAATGGTAATATATTTTCAGAAACTTTTAAGCATGGTCTCTTAGGTTTCTCTGAGGTTTTTGGTAAAACATATAAAGGTGCAATTGAAAAATTGTCACTAATGTTAGCTGACCAAACTATGTCTGAAGAAGAATTTATGGCTTCAGATAAATTTGGAAGAATGTCATATGAAGAATATGCAAAGGACAATGAGTCTAGAGCAAAGATGCAAAGGAAAGCACTATCTCATGCTAATTCAGTAGGCAATTTCTTTGATAATGAATTACCTAATAAGATAAATATAGATAAGAATTTTGCTAGAAGCCCATTTGGTTTATGGTCTACATCTGTGGCAAGAGGTCTTGGACAGATGGGTGGATATACTGCATCCTATTTTGCTGGTGCTGGAGCGGGTGCATTAGCTGGTAGTATAAGCCCTGACCCTGTTACCACAATTGCTGGTGGTGCGCTTGGTACTGCTGCGGTATTCTCTGTAGCTTACTTAAACAGAACAAGTGAGTTCATAGATGATGCCGAAAAAACTATGGGCTTAGACTTGTTAGAAATGAATGAGTCTGACAGAGACATGGTTCGCAATGGTTCTATAGCCTATGCTGGAACAGGTGCTATCCTGGAAGCTACTGCATTCAAGTATGTAGCTGGATTACCAAATGCTCTTAGAAAAGCATTGGTAACATTAAATGCTGGTGGTAAAGTAGCAGAACCCACAGCCAAGACTTTATTTAAAACTCTATCTACTAATGCCCTTAAGAGAGGTACAGTAGAAGGTTTACAAGAATCGATCGGAGATGGTATGACTCTTGATTTGATTGCTAAGAATTTATATGACGACAATCGTAACTTCATTACAAGTGATGCTATTGGTCGAAGAATGACAGAGTTCCTTGTTGGATTCTCAGTTGGTGGTATTGCATCTGGTGTTGGTGATGTTGGCAGAACTGCATTAGGCGAAGACATTACCCTTACTGATGAACAAAGAGCGCAACTAGCTCAAGATCAAATAGACTTACAAGAAGAGTTACTTGAGACTGAGGACGATATTCAGTTTGAGGACTTACAAAGACAGTTCAATGAAGGTGGAGCATTTGAGACAACTTTATTCAATGAAGATGGTAGTAAAGAAAATGTAAAGATTACCAATGTTAACAACGAATTTCTTACTTATGAAAACAAACAAGGTGAAACCTTAATTATAAATAGAAGTGGAGTTGGACAAATTGCAGGTGGTGTATCAGAAAGTGGTCAATCATTAGTGAACCCAAGAAGCCCTAAGTTTAGATTACAGGATGATCAAACAGTTGACTCCATGACAGATGAGCAACTTAAGGAGTATGCAGCACAAGCAGAAAAATATTTAAAAGAACAACAAGAGAAACCCCAATCAGAAAGAGATGGAGGTTTATTAATTACTACAACTAGTCTTGATTTATCTGCTATAAAATTTGAGCAAGCCAGAAGAGAAAGACAAGCTAGACAAGAACAAGGGGAAACTACTGAGGAAGTAACTGAAGAAACATCTGAAGAAACTCCGACAGGAGAACCTACCGATCCGGGAGCAACCGAAGGTAAGATGTTTACTGTTAAGTTCAAGGATAAGAATGGTAATGAAAGAGTAGAAGATATATTTATTGAGCCAGGACAAGACCCAATGAAGGAGTTCCAAAGAGCATTCAAAGGTCAATACTCTTCTGACTTTGTTCCTGTTATTGAACCCAAAACACCTACACCAGAGGGAGTAGAGCCAGACCCTATACCAGACCCAACACCTGAAGTCGATCCTACACCTGAAACAGAGGAAGATACAAGTCCATTCCCTCCTCCTATTGAAGGTGGTACATTTGAAGATGATGCTACATTAGAGGAAGATTTACCAGAGGGTACTGAACCAAAGCCTACTGCTTCTCCAGAAGTTATGATGCTTCAAGGTAAGGTTCTAGAATACATAGAAGGTAAGTTCGGTAAGATATTTAAAAATGTAAAACTAAGGAAAAAGAATGGGCAAAAATTAAGGATTGAATATGTATTTAATCCAACAAAAAAACAAAATGAATTTTATGGTTCTTATAACTATGCTCGTCATACGATAGAACTAAATATGCCAGCCTTGTTGAGAGAGAATCAGGAAACTGATCCTAGAACAGGGGAACTGTATTTCAACACAAGAGGAATAGATACAACTATAAGGCATGAATTGATTCATGCCATTGCTGATCTTTCTGCTGAGGCAAGAGGAATGAATATATATTCCTTTAATGCAAGGATTGGTAAGAAGATGTCCCCTAAACAAAGAGAAGCTCTTGCTTATGCTTATGCTGGTGTGAGAAAACCTTGGAGTAAACATGCAGACTATCATTATGGTGCTGAGTTTATCAGAGCAATGATCGAGGCTTATAGTTTTGAGGGTGGTACAACTGAATCAATGAGATCATTTACAGGATTCCCAGGACAAACTAATGCACAAGTTAGGGAAATGCTAGAAGAAGATCAACAAAGTCCTGACTCTCCATACCAACAAGCTAAAAGATTTTTAAAAGCAGTACAAAGAAAGATTGTTGAAGTATTTCAAACAGGAGTATTTGTTGATAGCCAAATTGCATTAGTTTATCTTGATGCAGTTAGAATGATGGGGCAGATTGCTCCTGAAGCTAGACCTGTTAATACAAAGTTATACAATAGGCTTAGTAAGATGATATCGCCCAACACAGGGAATCTGTATCTAAATGTAAATGACTTTACAGGTGATCCATTGGTAGACCCACTAGATGAAGTTGAAGTCCCAGCAGTAGGTCTGAGAACTAAAAGGTCTGGCAAGAAACCACCAACAGTAGATGAGGTATTAGACAACTCACCTAAAGCAGTTAGTATATTTGATAGATTCATGGTCCCAGTTGGTCAGCTACTAGCAAACATTGACTCAAGATTAGAGACTGCATACAGTAGATTTATACAAAGAAAGAACCAAAGAATCCTTGATGGACACAATGCAGTTAAGGGATTAGGTAAGAAGCTCAAAAACTTAAGAAGAAAGAATTTAAAAGAGTACACTAGATTATCTGTACTGATATCCTACAGTCCATTCGCTGAAAACTCACGACAAACTCCAGAGCAACAACAAGCATTGTTCAAGGAAAGAGAGTTACTACTCAAGAAACATGGAATGTATAATGACTATGTTGCTGCTAGAACATTACTCAAATCTATATTAGTAGAAGCTAAAGAATCTAAACTTGAGGTAGGTGAGCAAGCAGATTATTTCCCAAGATATGTTGATGGCAGGGAAGGTATGGCTGGACTAAGAAGAAAGTTTGGCATAAGCCCAAGATCATTCAGTCAAGCACTCCAAGCTGAGAATGAAAGAAGGGAGAACAATAAGGGTGTAGCTTATTACATCATGATTGTTGATCCAGCTACTGGAGAAGAGATACCATACATCAAAGGTATAGAACAAAAAGATAGTGCCGAAAAAAGACTAGCGAGGGCGCAAGCTGCTGACCCAAATACTGAATTTAAATTAAAGAGAGTAAAAGACTTCCCGAAACCTTTACCAACAATTAAACCAGGAACTGTTGAAGAAGAAATATTCTTTGAGCAATTAATCAGACAAGGTAAACTAAAAGGCACAGGCGCATCAGCTAGAGAGAACAGAGTTATCGAACTCTTAGAAGAAGATACAGTTAAATTCTATGTATCACCAGAGGAAGCATTGAGCCGATACATTACTGAAATGTATACTGCTATTGAGTCAGCTAAGTTTGCGGGCATCGGAAGACCAAAGGTTACTAACAGTCAAGGGCTAGCAATTAATAGTGAGTTTGATATTACAACAGAGCTAGGTAGGTTAGCCCAACAGATTGAGTCAGAAGAAAGAGCTAAGATGGTAGATGGTATGCCAACTCTTAAGCAAGAGTTAATGAATGACTATTTACCTAGACTACATGAAGCAATCATGGCTAACAACAATCAAGAAAATGCAGCCCTTAGATTTGCTAGACAATTCAGTTACTTTAGTTTGCTGATCGAGGTTACATCAACATTGTCCCAACTATATGATTTACCATTCATCATGTATGATAATGGTGTGTTGAATACATTTAAGGCAATGATTGGTAAAAAGAGTTTCAATGTCAAAGACTACATGGATGTCGATAATGTTGTAGAGGAAAACTTTAAAGATGCTAAGAGCAATCAAGGATTAAAGAAGATCATTGACTTTGGTCTAACTGCAACAGGGTTCCGGGCTTTGGATATTCTTATGAAGAATACCACAATGGATGCTAACTATAATAGATATAGGAAGATCGCACAAGAGAGCTTTAATCCAGATGGCACAATCAAAAAAGGTTTATCTGAAAAGAAAACCCAAGAGGCTATGAAGTTTAAGGCAGAGGTAATTAAGTTCTTACCAGTAAATAGAGCGCAAGCACTCGCTGATCCTTTCTCTGAGTTTATAATGTCCTTAAAGAAAGAGCCTGAGACCAGGACTGAATATGAAAATAGTGTTATATCTAGTGCATTAGTACAGAAGCTATTAGTTAATCAGCCATTGAGTAATCTAAGGATGCCGCTATCTGTGATGGAAAAGCCAAATCTTAGGATGGTGTACACCATGAAATCTTTCATGATTGTTCAGATCAATAACACAAGAAACTTATCTTTCAATAAGATAGCAGAGGGTGTGAGAACTAATAACAAATCTTTAGTAAAAGAAGGTGTAGGTAATCTAGCAAAACTTATGTTCTTCTTTGTGATGTGTGGTATACCAGTAGACTTAATTAAAGATTTACTTGCGGGTAGACTTGGATACATAAGTGACTATACATTCAACTCAATGGTTCGTGTCTTTGGTATTAGTAAATACTCTTTATTCAAAGGACAAAGAGAAGGTTACTTTAGTGCATTATTTGATTATGCAAAACCAGCACCACTATCAACAGTCGTAGATTCTGGTAATGCTTTCTTTAAGATTTTAGATGGTGATGGAACATTTGGCGAAAACTTAGTTGAGTCCAAGTTCCTACAAGCTCTACCAATGTATGATGTGATGCACTATGTGTCTCCAGACTTAAGAGATTACAAGAGAAGTAGACAGTACAAATTCATGAGAAGAAGAATGAAGCAAAGAGGTGAACTGCTCGGCTTCCCCGATCCATTTGAAAGAATAAGTCCTACACCAGTTGGCATAACAAGAGAAATGCTAGGGCTATAAGAAAGCCCCACTAGGACATTATTCAAACCTAGTGAGGCTACCACACTTTGAGGGATTAACTAAGACCTTATGAAATCTTTGTGGGCATCGCTGCTGGCACTTACCTCAAAAATAATTATACACTACCCATCAAGTTCCCTTAGTAGGGACTTGAAATGTTTCTTCTCATCTTGTAACTCCTTGCGGCGCTCTTCGAGAATAGCTATTCGATGGGAGATGGTACGAGATTCCTCACGAATCATATTGATTCTAGTATTAAGTCTCTCGGTTGTGTTACTTTTCAACTGTTGTATTGGATTTTCCATTTTGTGTTTCCTTATTTAATTGTACAAAAAAAGCCCTCCAATATCCCAACTGCTTCTTAGCATCTTCATCCTTTGGATTATCATGGACTATGCGAACCCACTCAGCCATCTTAAACTTACAGTAGTTTAATGCCTCATTCATGTCTCCATCTTTTATTACTTGTGTCATAAAGGTACTCTAAAATATTTAACACCATCGTGCCATTGTCTAATCTCTTGACCGACAATAGAGTTAGCGATGTCTTTCATTGTTCTAAATATAGGTTTACTATCTTTAAAGCAAAACACAACATAAAAATCACATTGCCCGGATAATAAATTATCCCATGTACTGTACTCAACAAAGTCATGTAACTTTAAACTGTTGCTACCTTTGACCTGGCACCAAGCAAGATTATCTTCTATCTCAACTAAGTAGTCTGGCAAAGCTCGGATGGTTGGATGTACTTTCCAAAAGTTCTTAACAGGATTAAGAACTGAATCAAAACCAGTATGGTGCATCTTGATGCCCTTGGTTTCACAATAATTTTCAAACAAAGTCTCAGACATATTATCTTTGCTGATCTTTTGTCGTTGCTCGTAAGAGCCTGTATTTGTTATATCTTCATTCATTAAAAGAATCTCCCTTCTCTAAAGTAGAATTTAAAATAATCTCTGACACCTCGCTCGCCCTCTCGGTTCTTAGCAATCAGATAGTTGATTGTCATGTATGGTCCATAGTCATCTGAAGACTTTGCTGCCTCTGGGTCATTGTCTTTGCAGTTCATGATAAGTACAATGTCGGCATCATTCTCAATAGAACCACTATCCTTTAGGTGGTAAAGGTCTGGCTTATCTGATCGTGCGCCTTCACGATTTAGCTGAGATAAAAGTATAACAGCCACATCATTCTCTAATGCTATCTGCTTTACCTTCTGTGATATCATAGCGATACCATCAGCTTTACCCATCCTCCCTGAGTCGAAGGGTATTAATTGTAAATAGTCTATGACAACTAGCTTGATGTTCTTCTCTCTCTTAAATCTGCGAACATCACCCGCTAATGTATTGATACTTTTGACTGAGTGTAATGTATGCAAAGGAATCTTTCTCAATTTATCTATTGATTCATTGATCTTCTTTACATTCTCAGGGGTCTCTACTTGCTCCTCAGTTCGTTTTAAATCAAGATTGGATAGTGTCCCTATCATTCTCTTTGATATCTGTTTCTGAGGCATTTCTAGGCTGAATATGAGGGTCGGTATTTCGTCCCTTGATGCAGCTCTTAGTGCAATGTTTAGACTTAGTGCAGATTTTCCTACACTTGTTGGGGCAGCTATTGTAAATACACATCCAGCTTCTAGCTTAATCTTCTCGTCAAGGTGTTCAAAGTGAGTCTTAATATAGTTGGGCTTGTAGTCTCCTCTGACCATGGTATCTAACTCATCTTGGATTACATCCAATGAGTTCTTAATGTGAGTCAGTTCTTTTTCTTTTGGTCTATACTTATCAAGCTCTTTTGATACATCGTCCAGGATAGTATCGGGGTCAGTATCTGTATTAATCTTTTCTAATGCTAGGCTATACTCTCTTCGTATGGCTCTTAGCTTTGATTTATTTAAAATGATATCTATGTAATCATTGAATGCTATATTACTGGTAGTCTCACTAGCTATCTCTAAAGTTGTATGAGTTAACTCTTCATGTGAACTCTTAACCTTATTGGTAACTGTGATTAAGTCTATCGTTGCTGACTCGTTAGATAATTTCTGTAAAGCATCCCAAATAATTTGATGGTCTTCGTAATAAAAATCTTCTTGGGTAATTAGCTTGGCTGCTTGCTCAAATCGCAACTGATCTCCACCATTAATACAACAAGAAAGCAATGCTCTCTCTGCTTCTTTATTTTGGGGTATCTGCATTTAAGGTTTTTAGTTGGTTTTTAAGTGTGGTTAAAATTTGTCCGAGGGATTTTATAAGTATTCGGTTGGATTCTGGTTGGCTTCTAAGAGTTAACTCTTGTTGTGTGTTTAGTGCTACATCTACTGCTTCTTCAAATTGTTCCATAGTTTTTTGATTCATTGTAAAAAAAAGCTAGGCTCGCCCTATACGAGCCTAGCAAGGTTAGTGAGATAATGGTTAAAATGTATGCTTATCGATCTGCTTATCTCGCTCAAGCATCCCTAAAGCTAAGAGTGAATAACCCATAAGGTCAAGGAAGATATCCTCAACTTGGTCATTACCCTCGGTAACTTTAAGTTTACCATCTTTAGCAAATGTCATAGCCCTTTGAAACTTGTCTTGCATCCTAATGCACAGACCAGTAAGGGGTTGCACACCGAAGTCCTCTGACCTATCAAAGTTAGCGAAAGGATTAGTTGCGCTCTCTCCAGTAGTGTAATCATTATTCTTCTGTGCAGTAACATCGAGTAGCTTCTTAACCACTTGTTGACGAAACTCATCGTACCATTCCTTATCGTAATAAGCAAGGTCATCAGGGTTCGTAACATTTGATGGGCAAGGTTGCATTAGAATGGGTCCTCTTCAGTTCTGTTATCAGATTGTGGGGCATCCTTTGCAGTAAGCGCCAAAGAAAGAAACTTCATACCAGACTTGGATGTTTTCTTCCATCCTTTGATCCAGTATTCTTTACCTTCAACATCAATGTTCCCTCGAAAATCGGGTTGATTAGGTTTTTCTTTCTTGTCATTGGGGAACAATGCTCCCCCATTAGTGTTATCGTATTCTTTAGACATAATATATATATATTTGGGTTAAATCCAATCGTCCTCTTCGGTTTCATCCGGGGACTTTTTAGTCACAGGCTTCTCATCAAACTTGTGAGTAGCATCAGCATCCTTGTTGTCATCACAAAGAAAGAGTGCATTACAAGCATACTTACGAGCATACGAGCTTGCAGCACCAAATGTCATTGAAATATCCATTCCTTTCTTCTTTGGGTCAATCCCAGCTTGTGCCTTTGATGCGCCAATAAGTTTGTTGGTATCAGTACAGTACAATGCTGCGGTTGCTTCACAGAATAATACACCACCTAATTCATTAACCTCATCAGAGATAATAAGTGTGCAGTTGTATTGTTTTAAAAGAGGTTTCAATGCATTACATTGATCCTCGTGGTTTCGGTAATAGTAGCTACCGAACTTGTTGAATTGAGTTTTGGGAGCATTCAACTCGCTCTGTATTTGTAACAGTTTTTGTTTCATAAAATTGTTTTAGTAAAGTGCGATAGTATTTACACCTATCTTTTTGATTGTGGCAAGCATTAATTTTATCTTTATCAGAAAAATAAAATGAACTAAGTAACTTCTCTTGTTCTGCCTTGTTCTTTCCTCTGAACTTAGCAAGCAATTGGTTGAGTCCTACTGGATGTAAGTGTCCTGACCTTGGCTTCTCAAGATATTCTGCTATGCGCCTTAACACATGGGGTAATTCTTCGGGGCTACCAGAGCAAAAGCTATAATACTTTCTTTCAATGACTCCGATAAGATTGTTAGCATTGCCATCAATCACACCACGAATTTCTCCATGGCGATGATCGTGGTCAACACAAGGATTCTCTAATTCTCTAAGAAGAATTGGGCAGAGTCCTGGGTGGTTTTCATCTCTGAACTTTTTAATTTTGTTTGCGGGTATATACATTCAACAGAAATGATTTTAAGCCTCGCACCTTTTTTAGTAGTACAATGCCCTTGTTTATTAGGTTTGCTAGTACACAAGAAACTAATCGCTTGCTTCTCGTCCCTCGCCCATTTGCAAGTCTTGCCCAAGTAGTCCTTTGGCATATCGGAATGTTCGTATCTGATTTCATATTTATTCAAATGACCTTTCTTTATTTTTGTTAGAGTTATAAATTTTTTCTAATTGTTTTTCTACCAACTTGTAGTCAAGCACATCTAAATCTTCAAACTCTTCGCTGAAGAACTCTTGTGTGTGCCTATCAAATGGTATGATATCCTTAAATAAATTTACTGATGCTATCTTGTACTTAGTAATTGATGGATCACCAAGACTATCAATAGCCCAAAACTCTTGGCTTTCGCCAAGATGTTCGAGCTTATGTACTGTGTACTTACTGCCATTGTGTGGCTCATTCCACTTTGCGATCAAGAGTCTATCATGTGTAATCATAGTTGCTCTCCTAAAATCTTAGATGTTAATGTTGCAAAGGCTTTAGCCGCTACTGCTGGGACGACTCCATTTCCAAGGAGTCTGAGTCGATCGGTTCGATTGAGCATTGGGTCCAACCTATCGGCAAGTCCATCAGTTGCTCCACCCAATTCGGATTCAGATAACCCTTTCGTAATGACTCGTGGGGCTTCCCATTGATACTGTTCGTGGTTGGGTCTGCTGGGCGATTGGGCGACCATCCATTGACTTGTTTGCCTAAAGTATAATCCCTCCCCGTCTTGTCGTTCGGTGAGTCCTTGAAATCCCTCGCAGTCGGTGTTGCCCATGACTCCTTCTTGCGATCCTTCTCGCCCTTCGGTCTGTTCGGGGTCCCTTGTATCGCTGGATGATTGCTCAGTCCTATCTGTCCATAGTTCGGCTGACAACTTATCTTGCCCGCTTCTGCTACTGTCGGTGTGGGCCAATTCTTCGCATCCTCGTAGGCTTGTACTGATTCGGGGTTCACTTGTTCCCTGAGATTGCTCGGCTTGGTTCTGCCCTTCCTCACTCCTTGAGCATGGCGAAGACTCGCTTCGTAATCCTTCGGCGGCAGTTCGTCCATCACAGTTGGGGTTGCCCATGCTTCCCTCATCACAACTTGTTCCTCCAAGCATCCCTCGTTGTACCCTCGGTTGGTCTTGGCTCTCTCCTTGAGTCTCTTCTCCATGCCCTCCTTGGTTCGTTGTACTTGAGTTGCAGTTGGTGTCTTCCATTGTGTTTGATTCTCGTGCATTGTCTCTACTGCATCTCTCAGCTTCGCTCCAAACATTTGATTGCTCTTCTTGCGAAGACTCTTGAATCCATCCTTGGTCACTATCGTCTCCACTCTTCCACCCTCTGAGTCGCTTGAT
>CAACVD010000538.1_pt1 | contig 18417 bp, 33 predicted proteins | sample 2381771 | NCBI WGS metagenome assembly CAACVD01 (sample SAMEA5211965, study PRJEB30684) | marine metagenome | biome: Marine; feature: Epipelagic; material: Water | collected 2015-10-15 | depth 15 m | reverse complement strand
AGGTTTAGCATCACCAGTTATTTCTAATATGGGTACTGATAGAGGATTACCAATTTCATGTTATGGAATTGACACCCCTGACTCAATTAGAGGTATTGGATTAACTAATGCAGAACTAATGAGATTAACTTCTAAAGGAGGAGGTGTTGGAGTTGGTGTTTCTAGAATTAGATCTAGAGGTACTGAAATAGCAGGTAATGGTAAGAGTGAAGGTGTAGTACCTTGGTGTAAAATTTATGATTCTTCAATCATTGCTACAAATCAAGGTAATGTAAGAAGAGGAGCAGCATCAGTTAATTTAGATATAGAACACCCAGATATAGAAGAATTTTTACAAATTAGAAGACCTAAAGGTGATCCTAATAGACAATGTTTAAATCTTCATCAATGTGTTGTTGTTGGAGATAATTTTATGAGGAAATTAGAAGCTAGGGATTCTGAATCTATGTCTCGTTGGGCTACTGTTTTAAAGTCTAGAATGGAAACTGGTGAACCTTATATAATGTATAAGGATAATGTTAATAAAGATAATCCAATTGCCTATAGATTAAATAATCTTGAAGTAACAATGACAAATATATGTTCTGAAATTACTTTATTTACAGATGAAGAACATTCATTTATTTGTTGTTTATCTTCTTTAAATTTAGCAAAATATGAAGAATGGAAAGATACAGATACTGTTGAGTTGGCTACATGGTTTTTAGATGGCGTAATGCAAGAATTTATTGATAAATCTAATGGTAAGGATTCATTAAAAAGAACTCATAATCATGCTAAAAAAGGTAGAGCATTAGGTTTAGGTGTAATGGGTTGGCATACATTTTTACAACAAAAAGGATTGCCTTTTAACTCTATTTCTTCAACAGCTTGGACACATACTATATTTAGAGATATTAGTAATAAAGCAGAAACAGCATCTATGGAATTAGCAACTATATATGGTGAGCCTTTATGGTGTAAAGGTACTGGTATGAGAAATACTCACTTATTAGCAGTTGCCCCAACAGTTTCAAATTCTGTTATTTGTGGTGGTATATCAGCAGGTATTGAACCACTACCAGCTAATATTTACACCTTTAATGGAGCAAAAGGAACTTTTATTAGAAAAAATAAATCATTAGAAGCTTTACTAGAATCTAAAGGTGAAAATAAAAATAAATGGTGGGATCAAATGCTTCAAGATGGAGGATCAGTACAAAACCTTCCAGATAGTGTTCTTACACCTGATGAAAAAGAATTATTTTTAACCTTTCCAGAAGTAAACCAATTAGAATTGGTAAGACAAGCAGCTATAAGACAAAGATATATCGATCAAACACAATCATTAAATATATCTTTTGATCCTAATGATTCACCTAAATGGATAAACCAAGTACATATGGAAGGATGGAAATTAGGAATCAAAACATTTTATTACTTAAGAACAGACTCAGTTATTAAAGGTGATTTAGGATCTAGAATGGCTGATTGTGTTTCATGTGATGGCTAAAAGAAACATACAAATTGTTATAAAGGAGGTGCATAAGCACCTCTTTTTTTATATTTATAGACAAATAATAAATTAATTAATCATGGCAATATTTGGAGTAATATGTTTAGTTTTAATAGTAGGAGCAGGTGTTCTTATCTATTTACAAAAAACAGGAAAAGTAAAAGATGAAGATGGAGATTTAATTCCTGATGCTGTAGAAGATGTAGCTAAAGAAACTAAACGAAGAGTAAAAAATGTAAAAAAAGAATTAAAGGATGTTAAAACATCAGCAAAAGAATTAGTTAATCAAACTAAAGATGTAGTTAACGCTGCGAAGGGAAAGAAAAGAAGAGGGAGAAAACCAAAAAACAAATAAATTAAAAACAGTTTCACTTAAAAGTTATACAATTATGAATTATTTAAAAAGAAATATTATGGCTTTTAAAAACATGTTTAAAGACGACAATGACATCAATGAAAAAAGTGTTATTGGCTTTATGTCTTTTTCTATTATGGTCCTTTTTGCTGTTATGGACTTAGTAACAGGTTACTTAGGTAAAGATTTAGTAATAAATGAATTTATTTACGATTCTTTTACTTTAATGACACTAGGTTGCTTTGGAATAGCAGGATTAGAAAAAATTTTCGGTAAAAAAGAACAAAATTAAGTATGAAAAGATTATTATTACTACTTTTATGCGTAATCCCTTTTATGGGCTCTGCACAAAACAGTTGGTTTAATCTAGAGGTTCAGTTCGATTATTATGGTCCTGCTGAATCTTTTGCATTAATAACCCAAAATGGAGACACATTAGTAAACCATACACCAACAGCACCATATGAATTTTTTGAAACATTAGTATTTGCGGATGCAGGAGATATTGATGTTTCATTATTTGATTCTTGGGGTGATGGATGGGTTGATAACAATAACACTTTATCAAATATTTTAATAGAAAATGACTGTCAGGGCGTTATTTTAGATTTAGATGCAAATTTTGCATTTAGTCAATATGATACGACAGTAAATTTATTACCATGTCCCCCACCTGTTATAGGGTGTACGGATCCTAATGCTTCAAATTATGACTCAACAGCAACTATTAGTAACGATAGTTGTACTTATCCTGTAACTTTTGTTTTAGATATGAATCAATACCCTGATTCATTTTCTGTTCCTTATGTAGGAGGTGAGTTTAATGGCTGGACAGATCAACATCCTATGTTAGACCCTGACGGAAATAATATTTGGGAAGTTGTAATTGATATACCTCAAGGACAATATTTGTGGAAATATATGTTAGATAATTGGGCAGAACAAGAGTTACCACAATTAGGACCTAACTCAGCATGTTTTCAACCTGATGGAAATGGGTTTATTAATAGAGTTTTGAATGTAACGGATCAACCTATTATGCTACCTCCTGTCTGTTGGGAATCTTGTTTACCTTGTGGTGCAATTTTAGGTTGTACAGACCCAACATCAGATAATTTTAATCCTTGGGCTAATATAGATAATGGAAGTTGTATAGCAGGGCCAAATTGCACACCAGGTCAAACTTTTGTAGAAATAATATTTACACCAGATAACTATGGTAGTGAATCAAGTTGGAAATTATTTGGAGATCAAGGTTTAATTACAGAAGCTACAGTAGGAACTTATACAGGAGCTCAACCTGGTGTTCCTATTTCAACATTTGCTTGTGTTGATACAGGACAACTTTATGATGTAGTTATAGAAGATTCTTACGGTGATGGTTTATGTGGTACTTGTTTTGGTGGTACTGTCGATGGAAATTTAGAAATATTAGATTGTAATGGTAATACACTTTGGAGTTTACAAGATGATTTTCCAAATGGTAACTTTAATTTTTTACATACTTCACCTCAGTTTGAACCTGCTGAATGTACTACTGTTGCACCTATTGCAGGTTGTACTAATCCTTTCTATTTAGAATATGACCCACTTGCTACAGTGCATGTTGGAATTGCATGTCAAACACCTAGAGTAGAAGGTTGTACAGATTCTACTGCATTTAATTATGATGCAAATGCAAACACTTCAGAAGTAATACAAGGTCAATATACCTTAGAAATTTTTGATGGTGCTGCTGATGGTTGGGGTGGAACTTGGTTAGGTCTTAAACAAGGAAACTGGATATCACCACAATATAAAATGGGTGCTCAAGATGGAAGTAGTATTTCTTTCCAAGTTAACTTAAACATATATCAACCTGTTTATGCTTACTTATTTACTACACCACAATCTGTAAATTCAATAGATCAAATAGCATATAAATTAACAGGACCAGAAGGAGATACTATTATAGATGTAGTATATTGGGATGCATTACCATTTCCATTTATTCTAGAAGCTGATACATTACCTACATTTGGTAATACTTGTATACCAGTTATTGAAGGTTGTATGGATTCAACTTCATTTAATTATATTCAACCAACAGGTGATCCTTTAGTAGATATTAACACGGATGATGGTAGTTGTATTCCAGTAGTAGAAGGATGTATGAATCCATTAGCTTTTAACTATGATCCAAATGCAAATGTAGATAATGGAAGTTGCATTCCAGAAATAGTAGGTTGTATGGATTCAACTTCATTTAATTATGATCCAACAGCAAATACACCAGGTACTTGTATTCCATTTATATATGGGTGTACTGATGATACACAATTTAATTATGATCCTAACGCAAATACTGATGATGGTAGTTGTGTACCTGTAACATATGGTTGTACGGACCCCACAGCATTTAATTATGATTCAATAGCAAATACGGATAATGGATCTTGTATTGCAGTTGTTTATGGTTGTACTGATTCAATGGCATTTAATTTTGATCCACTAGCTAATACAGATAATGGGTCTTGTATTGCGGTTGTTTATGGTTGTACTGATAATACAGCATTAAATTATGATCCTGCTGCTAATGTAGATGATGGTAGTTGTATACCTATTTTGGCAGGTTGTACAGATTCAACTGCTTTTAATTATAACCCATTAGCAAATACTGATGATGGTTCATGTATTCCTATAGTGTATGGTTGCACTGACCCATCAGCTTTTAATTATGATCCAAATGCTAACACAGAAGATTTTTCATGTATACCAGTTGTATATGGTTGTATGGATTCAACAGCTGTAAATTATGACTCAACTGCAAATGTTGATAATGGAACTTGTATTACAGCAGTAGTAGGTTGTACAGATGTAAATGCTTATAATTATGATCCTAATGCAAATGTTTCAGATCCAGAAGGATGTTTTTATGATGCTGGTTGTATTGATGGACCAGGTAATCCATATTGGTTAAATGATCAATGTTATGCATGGGTAATTGATGTAGATAATTACTGTTGTAATAATGAATGGGATCCTATTTGTCAAGAAATGTATAATTATTGTGAAAATGGATGGCCAGATGGAATGGATATTTGGACATATACTCGTGCTTTAAGTATGATTGCTGTTTACCCAAATCCAACAGAAAATGTTTTAAATATTGCAACTGGTAGTTTAGAAAATGTTAAATATTCATTATATGATTTTACAGGTAAATTACTTATTGAAGGATATAATGATGGACAAATTGATTTATCTCAATATGCAAGTGGTGTTTATTTCTTAAATATTGATTATGATGGAAAAACATATAATAAAAAAATAATAAAAGAATAATATGAAAAAATTACTAATAATATTATTATTATTCCCTTTAACGGTCTTTAGTCAGGATGATTTTAAATCAAAACTAAAGAAAACATTTAAATTTTCTACATTTTATGGGGCAGTAAATGGTGGAAACTCTGTATCAGATGTTGATGTATTTTCTGTTACTGATGGTTTACAAACATCTACAGTTTCTACACCATTTGATTACTCAGTAGCATTAGGAGTTAGAAAAATTGCTAGATTTGGATATGAAAATAGAGCAAATGTTTTTTATGATGGTACTGAAAAATCATATTCGGACGCAGCAACAATAGGTAAGATATCAGGTTTTGAATTTTTATTTGAAGCAGATTGGAGAAGACAACAAGGCCAATCATTTTTTAATCAACACCATTTTTTAAGATATGTAGCAGATAAATGGATTACTAAAGTAGAATATTTAGAAGATGGATTTGCAGATATTAAATATTTTGAAGCATCCCAAAGATATAGATATAAAATAGGTAATAAATTATCATTTAATATAGGAACAGTTCAAAGACTATCTGAACCTTATGGATATGATCCCCTAGAAGAATGGTTATTAGATAATGGTAATATACATTATACTTATTTAGCATTACAAGAAGGATATGAAGCTGTTTTTAATGGTGGGGGAAGTGTAGATTATTTAGACCCATCAGGAAATGTAGTAGCTACTAGCACAGATATTTGGGAACAAGTTGTTATACCTAATGTTTTATCTGATTATACAGAAAGAAAAAGAAATGAAATTGCTAATCAATTTGAATATTCTTTTGTACTAGGATTTGATTATTATCATTATACTAAAGATTTTTGGGTACATTCTTGGGGAAATGTTATGCCTTATCACATTAATACAAAAACTCAATATAGTTATCATAAATTCAATAATAACCAACAATGGATTGATTTTAATGGTGGTTTAATATTTGGATATAAATTTAATAGACATTTAGGTCTCTTTTTAGAAGGTAAATATAATAAATATTGGACTAGAAAGTGGCATAATTTTAGTGTAGGAGCAAATTATATAATATTTTAAAAAATGGCAAAGGAATTAAGTGAAGATTCACAAATTAAGGTAAGTGTAAAAACTTTAGGAGGTATAGCAGCATTAATAGCAACATTAGTAGGTATGTGGTTTACATTACAAGCTGATATAGCTGAAGCAAAAGAACTACCAGAACCCTTACCACCAGATGTTACTAGGATGGAATATGATATGAAAGATCAATTAATTAGACAAACTATCATGACAACTCAAGAAGATGTTACAGAGTTAAAAGAACGTCTTGTTAGAATGGAAGATAAGATTGACAAATTAAGATAATTATGAAAAAATTGTTATTAACTTTATTATTGGTTATTTTCACAGTATCGGCAAAATCTCAAATCACAGTAACCCATTTTAATGCAGAATGGAATGCTCCTAATAAAGCAGAATGGGTAGACAAATTAACAGATTGTGAAATAACTTATGTTGATATAGCAAAAAACCCTAAATTGCAACAAAAACATAAAGTAGTAGTTGTTCCTACAATTATTATATTTAAAGATGGGGAAGAAATAAAGAGATATCAAGCAGATATTTCTTTTAAAATGTTAGCCACTAAAGATGAATTACAACATGAGATTGATGAAATCATAATGAGTGGTTTTTAAAAAATAAAAAAATGGTATTAAAAGAAGGATCAAAAGGCAGTGAGGTAAAAGACTTACAAGAATTTTTAAATATTACAGCAGATGGAATATTTGGTAAAGGAACTAAAGAAGCAGTTAAAAAATTTCAATCCACAAATAATTTGGTTGTGGATGGTGTTGTGGGTCCGGCTACCCTGGATCTTATGGGGTTGGTTAGTACGGATAACTCAGAAAAAATTTACACAACAAAAAATGGATTAGTAGTAAATAGATATTATTTACCTCCTGGAGAATATAAAGATGGAATTACTAAAAAATCTTATGTATTTCTTCATCATACTGCTGGATGGCATAATCCTTTTAGAACAATAGATCATTGGGGAAGAGATACTAGAGGAGCAGTTGCAACAGAATTTGTATTAGGTGGCCAATCTATAAAAGGTAATGATAATAAATATGATGGAACAATGGTACAAGCCTTTCCTGAAGGACATTACGCTTGGCATTTAGGTAAAAATGGTTCTCAACATATGCATATCCATTCAGTAGGAATTGAAGTAAATAATTTTGGTTATTTAAAAAATGGTAAAACATATGCTGGTACAACAGCACATGAATCCCAATTAGTTAAACTTGAAAAACCATTTAGAGGATTTGATGTATGGCATAGATACTCGGATGCACAAATTGAGGCTTTAAAAAAATGGATACTTTATATAGCAGAAAGAGATAACATTGATGTAACTAAAGGGTTAGTTGAAGAAGTTAAAAAGAAAGGAGCCGATGGTTTTGAATTTAATGAAAACGCATATTATGGTAAGGTAAAAGGAATGTGGACACATACAAATACACGTAAAGATAAATTTGATATGTTTCCTCAAGAAGAATTATTAGATATGTTAGTGAGTTTATAATATAACTTGGATATTTTATTCTTTGTTTGTATTATACATGATTAAATCTATATTATGTTAAATAATTTTAAAAAATACTTATTTCCCCTTTTAATAGCATTTTCTGCACTGTCAGTAAGCGCATCAGCAGCATTTTATTCAGTTAGTGGTTTAAGTAAATTATTTGCGGGAGCAGCATTTGCAGTCATAGTAATGGCTGCATCTTTAGAAATCGCTAAATTAGTTATAGCATCTCTTTTATACCAATATAGAAAAAACTTACCCAAAATATTAAAATGGTATTTATCTTTAGCTTGTGTAGTACTTATATTAATTACAAGTATGGGTATTTATGGGTTTCTATCAGCAGCTTATCAAGAAACAGCTGCAAAAGCTGGAAGTATTGATTCCCAAATAGCATTAATTGAAACTAAAAGAGATAATATTAAGGAACAATTAGTTGTATATAATGAAGAAAAATCATCTATTAATGAGTCTGTGACTAGCTTAAGAAATGGTTTATCTACAAATAGAATACAGTATAAAGACACATTAGGTAATATAATTACAACACAATCATCTTCAACACGTAGGGTTTTAACCCAACAATTAGATCAAGCTATTGAAAGACAAACTGTAATTAATGAAAAATTAGATGTTTTAAATCAACAATTATTTGAGTATGAAGAAGAAATAGTTGAAGTACAATTAAGTGATGCTGTATCCAGTGAGTTAGGTCCTTTAAAATATTTATCGGGTTTAACAGGATTTCCTATGGATAGGATTATAAATTGGTTATTATTAACTATTATATTTGTATTTGACCCACTAGCAATTGCTTTAGTAGTAGCTGCTAACTTTGCATTTGATCAAATAAGGCCTAAAACAAAAAAAAACCTATATGGTGAAACGGTCGTAATTAAAGAGAATCCTAAAACAGAGCCTCTGTATGATGAAGATGATGAAAGAATGAATATAATAGGCCAAAATGGCAATGATGGCCACCATTATGATAATTTAGATTTACAAGCTAAACATACTAATTGGGAAGAAGAAGAAGAAGGATTACCTAAAGGGTACGTAGAAAAAGACAACTGGAGGAAAGAACAACAAGAATTAGAAAATATCCTAAAAAGACGTTTATCTAAATTTGAAATTAATAAATTAAAAGAATCAAAATTAAACATTATGAATGATAAAAATGATGATAATGATGATTTAGTTATTAAATACACATAATTATGTTAAGTAAACAATCTATAAGAGGTAATGTTAAAATTTTAATGAATAAAGTTTTAATTAAAGATAAAGAAGTTTTAATAAAAGAAAGCGAAACTTGGACAGAATCTCAAGTAAACTTTTTTAAAAAAATGTTAAAACAGGGAGGATCATTTGCTATAAGTGGTAGAAAATATTTCATAACCCCCGCAACTGATAGCAAAACTCTAGTATAAAAATTTGGATCCCCAAATAATTTTTCGTATATTTACAGGGTAAAATTAAGGTTATGGCACTCTGGAAATTCACAAATTTAAATAAACATGGTAATTCTAGAACTAGAATTATTTATAGACCCGATGGTGAAGCATTTAGTTTTAATCCTCATGGGTTAGGATCGTTTGTTAATGTACAAATGTTTAAATATGAATATAAACATGAAATACTACCTCCAACATTAACAGTACTTAATGGTCAAAAATATATTGTGCCTACATGGCAAAAAGTAGATGCAAATACTACTTTAAAAGATATCCAATGGATCAAACCAAAACCTAAAGTTAAAAGGCAAGAAACAGTTATTAAAACCTTTAAAAGTGGTAGTAGTGATGCAATATACACTACAAAATATTACCCAACATCAGGTAAATATTTCTGTGATTGTCCTGGGTCATGGAGATCATTTGGTAATTGTAAACATATAAAACAAATGAGAAATGAAACACTTTTATAATAATGGTAAAGAATATTTAAAAAAAGACGATAATTGGGATCCCAATGATTGGCAAGGTAAAAGTAAACAACAATATGAAAGTAGTGCAATTGGTGCTTTTATTTCTATATTAGGAGCAGCTTTAATAATTACTTATTATTTAATATTTAAATTTTTATTTTAATATGAAAAAATTAGCAATAATAGGAGGTTTGAGTTTAATGACAGCAGGAACCACAAATATGCTTTGGCATAAACAAAAATTAAATTTTAACCCTAACACATTTGCAATAGCAAGTGGAGGATTTTTTGTAGCAGTAGGATTAACATATAGATTTTAAGTATGAGTAGAGGTAGACCATCAGAACAAGTGGAAGTTAGAAGAAAATACAAATTAGTATTTCATGAAGTTCCTACAAAACCAGAATTAGGAGAAACTAGTACATGGTATTTTGATTTAGATAAAGCTCCGAATGGACCTTATAAAGTAGAAACAACATATCCTAGAGGATTTAAACCACCTAAGGTTAAAATCGAAAAAGGAAGAACGTATAATAAAATGCCTGTTGTAATGGTTTTTAAAACTTCTAATAGAAGTAATGCAAAAACAAAAATGAAGGTTTGGAGGAATACAAATATAGATTACATTAATTCATGCGCTAAGCTTCCAGGGGTGCCCGAAAATGCTATTATATTACATTTAGCAATGGGTGAATCTTTTATTAAAAAATATAAACAGGAATATAATCTTTAATATGTATAACAAAAGATAAGAACAAAATGGCAACAAGAGCACTTATAGGATTTATTGATGATGACAGGAACCTTGTGGCGACCTACAATCATTATGATGGTTACCCAGAATATTTAGGTAAAGCATTAGATAAGCATTTTAATAATGATTCAAAAGCAGAAGAGCTAGCAAATGTTGGTTATATTTCTTCAATTGATATAGAAACAGGAGATATTGATTCTAAATATCAAGAGGAACCAGATAAAGAAGAATTAATAGGGGATCCATATGAAGCAGGACTTCAAATAGGAACTTTAGTAGACCAATATGGTGGTGATTATGGTTACATTTGGTTTAAAGGTAAATGGCATATGATTAAAAATGCTGGAATAGCTAATATGGCTAAAGCTTTAGAAGATAAATTAGAAGATGGTCAAAATTTTATGTCAATAGATGAAGATGTTATGGAGGAGGGATACGAAGCAAAATGGGCACAATTCCTATCAGAAGCTGAAAAAGTAGATTTTGATGTCATAAAAAAATATATTAGTAAAGAAACCGGCGGAGATGAGTTTGAAAAAAGAGGTGTGGTAAATTATGGCCTAGATGGCTATATGGACTCTCTTAAAAACTCTTTCCGACTTGGTGGTGGTAAAGATTATATAGATTATGAAATGGATGATTATGTTGAAGATTTCGAAAACTATATAGCTGATAGAATGGATAGCTAAATCCATTAAAAGAACCAACCATTATACTATAGGTTGGATAACACGGTCAAATTTATTATCGTTCAGGCTTAACATTTGAAAAATGTACGCCCTCAACGATAAGTTATCAAAAGTAGTTGGCCACTACGTTTTCAAATTAAACTTTTTATTAACCAAAATCAAATTAAATGAAAAAAATGATTTTAACACTAGCTCTTGGTCTGTTTATAACGGCTGGAGCTATGGCGCAAAACGCCAAAGGCGACTGGTACATAGGTACTGGTGACATCGCTAATGTATCATGGACTGAATGGTCTTTATCCCCTACAGTAGGGTATGCTTTTACTAATGATCTAATGGTAGGTCTAAATGTATCACAAGCTGATTCTTCTGAGGATGTAGCACTAGATTTACATGCAAGATATTTCTGGAAAGAATATTTTGTATATGCTGCTACAGAAGGATTTGACACTGATGGTCTTAAATTAGGAGTTGGCAAAATGTTCTCATTCCATAAGAATGGTATGTTTATCGATCCTAAAGTTGTATACGACACAGCAGCAAAAACTACTAACTTACAGTTAGGGTTTGGGTTGAAGTTTTAATTATTGTTTAACTATTAAATTAAATTAAAATGGATAATGTAATTAAGTATGTAACTGGATTTTTTGGTGGATTGTTATCAATTATGATGGCAGTCGTACCAGTAGCAATCCTTTGGTTTGTGTTAACAGGAACAACTATATTCGGTATGGATGTAGTTGCTAATCTAACAGGTTTACTAACCGTATTCGGTGAAGGTGGATTTGTTGGTCTTGTAGCACTAGTGATCTTAGCTAAATTCTTTATAGATAAAAAATAAAGCTAGATTAAAATTATCATGATAAAAGAAAGGCGCCTTAATTGGCGCCTTTTTTGGTTTCCACAAAAACTTTTCGTATATTTATGGCAAATGAATAAGGAACAAATTTTAAAAATAGCAAACGAAGCATACCCCAAAATAAGGGAATACTACGGTGTTGGGAAAAGAGAATTTCCACCTATAGAAGTTTATAAAAATATATTAGTTAGATTAACAGGGGAACCTGAAGCAGAAGGTGAACCAGCTGATGCTGAATATGATAGAAAATCAAATAAAATATTCTTATACTCAGATTATAACAATAGTATTGAGGATGTAATAAGAGGGATTATACATGAATATGTTCATTTTTTACAATCAGGATCATGGATGAACAGATATTATAAAATGGGTTACAAATATGATAATCACCCTTACGAAATATCAGCAAAAAAAGAAGAAAATAATTGGAAGACTTTTGCGTAAATATTTGGAGAAGCGAAAGAGGGTTCGTATATTTACGACGTAAATGATGATAAAAATAAAGGTTATGGTAAAAAAAATCAATTTTAAAGCTCTATTTGGAGCAATTACATCACTAGCAGTAGCTCATGCTACGGCAACAGGTGAAATTCTTAATTATGTTAAATTTGAAGATCCACTTAATGAGATGGCATTTTGTATTTTGTCTCTTATGTTAGGTATTGGATGTTTAATGGTTATTAAAAAATAAAGGTTATGAGTATTAAAGAACAATTAAAAAAAGGTGATATAAAATTCACAGTTGATGGACAAACCCATTATGGAAAAGATGAAAATGGTAAATGGGGGAATGTTCCAAAAGTATTTGAAGTTTCCAAAAATGGAGAATCAATCCATGTAGATTGGTATGGAATGAATGTTAATAAATGGGGTCCTACTTGTGTTACTCTTTACACATTTAATATGCTTAGTAAAAAATCTACAGGTAAAATTAAATATACAGACGTTAAATTAATAAAATAAAAATTATGGTAAAAGAAACCTATGAAGATGGTTGGGATTGTGTCCCCCAACTATCAAAAGCCTCAAATTGTTTAGAAGAGGCAAGACACGAAAAATATGAAATCGATAATTGTGTAAGGGAAACACCTTTAGATGAACTAGTTGTTAATTTAAAAGAAAAACTAGAAGAAGCAATCTTACATTTAGATGAAATTGATATTAATGTTGAATATAAAACTGTAGAAGATGAAGAGTAAAATTTTAAAATGGTATCCCGTTGGAATTGCATTTATTTGTATGTGTTATTCTATTGGATTAGGACTAGCAGGCCACACTGCTGAAGCTCAATATTCAGCTCATTGGGCTGGTACAATATTGTTATTTAGTATATCTATTAACCAAATCAATAAACAATGAGTTTAATTATGTTTGGAGTTGGGTTTATAATCTTTGCATTATATCTAGCTCTTTTAATATGGAATATTATTTATAACGGTAATAAACAAAAAGAAGAAAATTACCCCGATTTGGATCTTAGTAGATTTGATGACATTGATATGGATGGAATTGGCAATCAGGGTAGAGTACCTAAAATGCGAACAAGGGTTAAATCAAGAAAAATAAATAAATTAAAAATAAAATAAAAGTTATGGCAAAAATAGAAAAATCATTCTTAACACCTAAATGGTTAGTAGTAAAAACAATGTATGAGAACGGAACAAATGGTTCTGACAAATATGGTACCAATTTTGATATTGGTGGTGAATTAGACAAGTTAACACGCGAATTTATAGATATAATTGGTGAATATACCCATCAATTTGGTTGGGATTGTATTATTGAGGGTGTAAAAATGGATTTATGGAAAGAAAGAATCTGGTCATTAGTTGAAAATGCAGGTTTACTTCCAGAAATTGCTTGGAAAGATGAGTTAGCTGCAGAAGCTGAAAAAGCAGCAAAATTAGAAGAAGAAATGTATAATGATGAGTTTGATGTTGAGGAATACGAACCGTCAGATGAAGAAATTTTAAATGTAAGCTATGAATAAAGAAAAAAGATATGTAGTTACGATGGATATGTATGTCTATGCTGAAAATGATTATATGGCTAGAAAAAATGCTCACAAACTAGCAGATGGTCTTAAAAGTAAACTTGACAATCAAGCAGCAGTTTTAGATATTGTAGAGCAACCATTTGGAACTTTAGGAAATAGAAAATTAAAAGATATTTCAAGACCTTCAAGTGGAGAAAAAATGCCTTTCTAATGAGTAAAAAAGATAAATTGGAATTTAATGGTGGTTGGTCAAGTGGTGAGGCATCTCATCATATTGGAAAAAAACTAACCCAACAAACTATTAAATCAAAAAAATCTTATACTCGAAAAAGAAAACATAAAAAAGACTTGGAAAACGAAAAATAATTTCGTATATTTAAACCAAAAATTAAGGTTATGACAAATGTAATTAAATCAATATTTTTATTTTCATTAGTATTTACTTCATGTACTAAAGAAGAAATAGCACCTCCTCCATGTATTGGGGATTGCGAAACACAATTTGAAGTTATTTATAAAAATCAATTTATTTACCCCAATTCTGATGGATATTTTGAAGTAGAATGGGATGATTTAAATTATTTTCAAGTAGAAGGCACATTAACTCCTTTAAACCAAGAATATATTTTAAATGGAGTACCCTTAATTACTACTAAATTTGATTCTGACTATTGGATTGTTATGGATACTCTCCAATTTCAAACTCCAATGTACAGTTATTTAGGGTGGTTTAATGATAATGATCTAAATACCCCTATTAATATAGGAAGTTATACTTATACTATAAATGACTTAATTAATTCTCACCCACCACTTAATATAGCTGGGTACCAGATCCCTAAATATTTTTGTACAGAATGTGCTTATGCAGAAACTATTCTAGGATCCCACTCAAATTACAACTATAACCCAAAACAAAATTTTATGTTAGATAATGAAATGGTGGGGGATACTATAAACATTTTTATAGAAACTACATTTAATTTTGAAACATCACAAAGAGAAGTTATATTGGATCATCTTAAAATAATAGTATTATGAATCTAGGCTATGCATGTATTAACACTGCCCTTAAGGCAAATGGTATTTTTACAAATCGAACTATGCGTCGAAAAACATTTGATTCTAAAGGATTAGATTATGTTTCTGAATTATCACTCCAAAATGTAAAGGATTTAGAAACTCATATTCATTGGAATAATGAACATAATATTAAGTTATTTAGATTATCGTCTCAAATATTTCCTTGGATGGAAGAATATAAATGGTCAGATCTAAAAGATTGGGAAGAAATTATTCTTATAATGAATCGTATTGGACATATTGCATCTGAATCATGTCAACGTCTTACTATGCACCCTGGTCCTTTTCATTGTTTAGCATCACCTAATCCAAAAGTTGTTACTAGAACAATTATAGGACTTGATAAACATGCCGAACAATTTGATATGATGGGGTTTGAACCTAGTCCTTATAATAAAATTAATATTCATGTAGGTGGTGCTTATGGTGATAAAAAAGCAGCACTTAATCGTTTTTGTGAAAATTTTGAATTACTAAGTGATAGTACTAAAAAACGACTTGTAATTGAAAATGATGATTCACCAAATGAATATTCTGTAAAAGATTTATATGAAGGAGTTTACAAACGAATTGGTATTCCTGTTACGTTTGATTATTTTCATCATAAATTTAATACTGGTGGTCAAACTGAAGAAGAAGCACTTAAGTTAGCATCTACAACTTGGCCTGAAGGAATTACACAATGTTGTCACTACTCAGAAAGTCGTAGAAAAGAAAAATTAGATGAGTCAATCAGACCTCAAGCTCATTCAGATATAATTTATGAAAGGATTAATACTTATGGTCTTGATCCTGATATCGTAATTGAGGCAAAATTAAAAGAACAAGCAATTTTTAATAGAGTTATATAATGATAGAATTTATTAGACACGCACTAGGTCTTTGTGGTGAACATTGGCACCCAAATATTTGGACTTTTCTTTTAGGTGGGTTTGGTCTACAGCAATCCTATTCGTATATTAAATATAAACTACAAACATATGGTAAAAATAAGTCATGAGGTTCCTTTATGTCTTTTAGATGACAGTAAAAGATTTAATAATTATGATTATTGTCTTCCTCATCTTTTAGATAAAGAACCTGAATACGAAAAATATTTTAAAAATGCTAAAAAAGAGGGAAGATATATTATCATGGATAATTCCCTTCATGAATTAGGCAAGGCATATGATAGTGATAGACTACATTATTGGATTAATACCTTAAAACCAAATGAATTTATTGTTCCGGATGTTTGGGAAGATTGTATATCATCTATTCAAAATGCAGAAATATGGGCCCTTAATGACTTTCCAGAAGAAGTTGAGCCTGTAGCAGTAGTTCAAGCTAAAACATTACATGAAGCTTCGGAATGTACAAAAGCATATAAAAGATTAGGATACAAAAAAATAGCTTATTCTTATGGAGCTTCTTATTACAATGATATATGTCCTCATCCTAATAAAGATTTAGGTAAGGCATTAGGAAGAGTATTTGTAATTTCAACTTTATTAAAAATGGGGGATTTACAATTTAATGATAGAGTCCATTTACTAGGATGTGCTGTCCCTCAAGAATTTGGTTGGTATAAAAACATACCATGTATAGAATCAATTGATACCTCAAACCCAGTAATGGCTACTTTAGAAGATATAATTTATAGAGGAAATGGTTTAAATGTAAAACCAAAAGCAAATATGAATGATCATTTATATATAGAAAACAAAGACATTGATTTTGATTTATTAACTCATAATTTGGAGATGTTTAAAAAGATCAATAATTTATAACAGCGTTTGCCTATACGCTTAATAATACCTGGCAAATTTTAAATTTAATAAAATGACACAATTAGAAATTAATTTTAAGGACGCACAAAGTCCAAAACACGCAGTAGTATCACTTTCAGGTGGTATGGATTCAAGTACATTATTGCTCAAATGTCTTGATAAATTTAACTCTGTTACAGCTTTATCTTTTGACTATGGTCAAAAACATAAAGTTGAACTAAAAAGAGCAAGAGCATTAGTAGATTATTTAAGAAGAAAAGGACATAATGTTACATATCAAGTAATTGAATTAAATGGATTAGTATCACTACTTAACTCAGCACTAGTAGAAGGTGGAGATGATGTTCCAGAAGGACATTATGAGCAAGATAATATGAAAGAAACAGTAGTGCCAAATAGAAATAAAATGTTTTCATCTATTACACAAGCTGTAGCATTATCAATTGCAAATAAAACAGAATCCCCTGTTAAAATAGCAATGGGTATTCATGCTGGTGATCATGCAATTTACCCTGACTGTAGACAAGAATTTAGAGATGCAGATTATAAAGCTTTTGCTGAAGGTAATTGGAATGCTCAAAGTGTAGGTTATTACACACCATATTTAAATGGAGATAAATTCGATATTCTTAAGGATGGAGAAATATTATGTGAAAAGTTAGGAATTGATTTTGATGAAGTTTATGCTAGAACAAATACTTCATATAAACCAACCCCTGAAGGATGGTCTGATTACAAATCAGCATCATCTGTAGAACGTATTGAGGCTTTTATTAAATTAGGAAGACCTGATCCGGTACAATATGCGGATGAAACAGGTCCTGTTGATTATGAAACGGCAGAATCTCATGTTAAAAAAGTTTTAGCAGAATATAGTGAGTAATGAGAAAATTTCTTGAGTTTGCCCTAATATGGTATAGCCAACAAATGGCTATACCCTTTTGGGTAATAGGACATGTACATTTAAGTTTAAATGTATATCAAGATTTACATGAAATAATTGCTAGTATAGGTTTAAATGTTTTAGTAGCAATTGGATTTATTATAGATTATAAAAAAACAATAAAAAATGAAAAATGATTTTAGTAATATAGAAAGAGATAGAAATAATTTAGAACACATGCCTGATCAAAAACTCCACCAATTAATTAGCTTTATTAAGTCTGGAGTTAGAATAATAGGTTATGTAGCTTTTCTCTTTAGTTTGGGTTGGGCAGTTACTTTTCTTATATTGAGTGAAATTATAGGTATAATAGAAGAATTAGTTTAATTAATTAAAAAACAATAAAAATGGAAAAAGGAATTATATATTTTAGTGCACCCTGGTGCGGTCCTTGTAAAGTAATGTCTCCACTAATTGAACAAATGGGGGAACAAGGAAAAATTAGAGTAAGAAAAGTAAATGTAGATTACGAAGCTTCTATTACTCAAGAATATAGTGTTAAAAATGTACCTACTTTGGTACTAACTGATTTAAATGGAAAAGAAATCAGTAGAAAAATAGGTCAACTAAATGAACAACAAATTTTAGATTTTTATAATGGGTAAATTTCAATCAAGTAAAGTATTTGACGGATTTAGTACAGT